>Ga0208080_1000086_pt1 | contig 42499 bp, 41 predicted proteins | sample NGESurdeep092012_3_FD_184476 | JGI IMG/M metagenome (GOLD analysis project Ga0208080, IMG submission 184476) | Arctic peat soil microbial communities from Barrow, Alaska - NGEE Surface sample 210-3 deep-092012 (SPAdes) | ecosystem: Environmental > Terrestrial > Soil > Wetlands > Peat ...
ACTAGAGGCCATCTCGCATTCATCTCGCCCCTCTGCATTCCCTCACCACACCCTTCAGCATTGGTTTGTGAGACGTGCTCTAGTTACCGGCTATTGCGTGCGGATGAGCAGCATCACGACGTTCGCCGGAACCGCGCCGCCTGCTGCGGAAATGACGATGGACCCGGTACCGCCGGTGGCAACGCGGAACCTGCCATATCCGACCCCACCGCCGGTCAGGCCGAACGTCGCGCTCCCGGCGAGCGACTGCATCGCGAGCGGATTGACCTTCTTGTTGAGTCCGTTCCCGATCACGTCGCGATAGTTCCAGCTCGGGAACGCGTACTTCGGATCGACGGCGATGCCCGCGCCGCCGAAGAAATTGGCGAGCACCTGCTGCTGAACGGCCGTGAAGATGTTCGGGAAGGTTCCCGCGAACACGGTGTTGTAGTTCACGATGCCCGTGTTCTGCGTGTTGATCAGCGCGTGGAGATACACGTTATTCGGCTGGGCCGACTCGTCCATCGAATAGCGCAGCAGCTGGTAGGTAGAGCCTCGCGTCGGGAGGCTGTCGTTTTCCGCGTACGGCGAGTTGAGGCCCGGCGCCTTCAGGTACTCCTCGAGGCGCGCCAGGTTCTGCACCTGATAATTGTTGATCGCGTCGAGCGCCGCCTGGTTCCCCGCGACCGTCGAGAGCCCGAGGTTCAGCTTCGGCGCGAAGCCCGCCTCGTGGAAATAGAGGATCTCCTCCGCGATGTGGCTCATGCCTTCGTTGAGCCAAACGTCCTCGTCCCAGTTCGGCGTCTGCGTCACGTACAGCCGGCGGGACGCGTTGATCAGGTGCTGGAACTCGTGCGCGAGCGTGCCGATAAGCTCGATGCGGAGTGCGGTCTTGTCGACAAAGAATCCGTTGTATAGCGAACTCGCGTCGACGACGGGGACGTAGAACATCTCGCCCTGATTGCTCGCGGGGCAGGCCTCGAGCAGCGAGTTCTGCGTGCTGTCGGGAAAGAGGTCGCGCGCGAAGAAGAACCCGCCGATGTAGCCGCCGGAGCCCGGAGGCGTGAGCTGGTTCACGGCCTGCGTGAAGAAGATCAGCACGCGGCCGTTGTTGTCGAGATCGGCGGGCGCGCCGTACGCCGCGGTGTCGAGCGGGAAGATCAGCGTGTCGAACGTCGCCGCGAAGCCGGCGTACTCGGCATCGGTGAAGCCGCCGGCCGGGGCGAGCGAGTCCACGGCGATGATCGCGGCGTTCGAGACCGCGGCGATGCGTGCCGTATGGTTCTGCCGGTTGGTGCACGCGTCGTTGCCGTTCGCATTGAGCTTGAAGAACGTCCCGAGCGCAGGCGTCGACGGCAGGTTGAAGATCGCGGAGCGATTGGCCGACGCGCGCTGCATGCTGCGGAGCAGTGTGCTGCGCTGGCCGGCGGTGACCAGCGGCGTGAGCTGGTTGCGCTCGATGACTCGCATGCGATGTTCGAAGGCGGCGCCGAACGCGCCGTGCGTGACGGAGCTCAGCAGCCGCGCGTTCGCGGGCGCCGGCAAGAGACTGGCCGCTGCGGCCGCCGTCGGCGCGCCGCTCGTCGCGAGCGTGCCACTGCCCGTCATCAAGACCGAGACCGGCGCGCTGACGGTATCGGCCTTGAACGGCACCAGCACGTACTCGCTGCCAGCCGCTCCGCCGGAAATGCAGAGCGTCGAGCGCTCGGCCCCGGTCAGCGTGTGGACCGCGCCGACGCTGAGCGACAGCGGCGTAACGCCCGAGCACGACGTCGAGATCGGCGGCGTCACGGTGATGTTCGTCTGCGACGATTTCGTGCCGATGGTGGCCGTGATCGCCGCCGAACCCGCCGTGACGCCGGTCACCAACCCGGCCGTGACGGTCGCGATGGCGGCTGAAGACGTCTGCCAGGTGACCGTTCCACCCGTGGTGGCCGTGCCCGAGGCGTCGAGCGCAATCGCGGTGATCGTCGTGGTTTGGCCCACAGCGATCGTGTTCGTTGGCGCGTTGAGTTGCACGGAGGCGACGGCAGCCGGCCCGGTCGAGCCGCCGCCGCTGCACGCTGCGCAGAGCAGCAGGCCCATCGTGATATATCGCATATGACTACATGGTACCTGCGCACGAGGGAAAAGTTCGCGAATGTCGGCGGAAGGTCAGCTGGTTCGACACGCGAACCGGTCGTTCCCCGTATTATTGCTTGCTGCATCCCCCCGGAATTGCGACGGAGATCACATCTGACGTGACGACTTCACGCGCGAAGCGAGACGAAGCCTGGATGCGCCTGGCCCTGGACGAGGCGGAGGACGCCGCCGAGGGCGGCGAGGTGCCCGTGGGTGCCGTGATCGTCCGGGAGGGGGAAGTCGTCTCGCGTGCCGGCAATTCAAGTGTCTCGTCGGCCGACGCCACCGCCCACGCCGAGCTCCTCGCCATCCAGGCCGCCTCGGCGGTCCTTGGCGACCAGCGGCTTGCGGGGTGCACCCTCTACGTGACCCTCGAGCCGTGCGCGATGTGCGCGGGCGCGATCGTGCTCTCGCGGCTGGATCGCGTGGTGTTCGGGGCATGGGACGAAAAGGCGGGGATGGCGGGGTCGGTGGAGGACCTGCTGCGCAATCCAAGGCTCAATCACTCCCCGGAAGTGCAGGGTGGCGTCTTGGAGGCGGAATGCGGGAAGATCCTTTCCGAATTTTTCCGGGAGAAGCGCTAGGGGGAGGGCTTACGGCGAGTAGAAAGTTCTTGGTCATTGGTCATTGGTTCTTGGCCGATCACCAACGACCAACGACCAATGACCGACTACTCGCCGTTGGGTTCTCGAAACGCAGCCTCGCGCGTTGACTCGCCTCCTCCCCCCGTCTAATTTTCCCCGGCTAAGCACATTGTTGGACAGGTGGCCGAGTGGTTGAAGGCACCGGTCTCGAAAACCGGCGTACCGGCAACGGTACCGTGAGTTCGAATCTCACCCTGTCCGTTAACAGGAATCCCCTCACTCGTCGCTCCTCGCATCAGACGCGAGTAGAGTCTGGGCCGGATACGGGACTCAGTTCGTACTCGCGAATACGGCGATGCAGGATGCGGGTTGTTGTTTTAGGGACGGGTGGCCGAGTGGTTTAAGGCGCACGCCTGGAAAGTGTGTGTACGTGCAAGCGTACCGTGGGTTCGAATCCCACCCCGTCCGTTGAAGCGCGAGGATTCGACCTAGTGCTTTCGAGCGCTAGCCACCGCGACGACCTCACGGCATTGTTCGATACCGCCGTATTCGCGCCATTTCGGGTCGCGACTGGGCGCTGGATGCGAGGCCATAATGGGCGCGAGGCGAAAACGGAAGGTCGATTCGGCTGAGTGCACGGCACAGCCTCTGTGACCACGGAAGCTGCCGCGGCCCTCGCGGAGATCCGGCGCGAGGACGACTCCCTCGTCGCGGTGCTGTCGGGCGAGTGGAACTTGGAACGCCCCGCGCCGCGCTTCGCGCAGTTGATGGAGTCGGCGCTGTCCGCGGATCCGCCGGGCGCTCGGGCGGCGCGCGTCGTCAACGTCGACGCCTCCGCGCTCAGTACCTGGGACAGCAGCCTCCTGATCTTCCTGCGGCAAGGCCAGGAATACTGCGAGGCCCATCAACTCGAGTTCGGGACTGAGGGCGTCCCCGAGCGGATCGCGAGCCTGCTCGCCCTCGCCCGCGTCGTGCCGGAGCGCGTCACCGACCGTGACGAACCGCGCCTTTCACCGGTCGCGAGGTTTGGGCTCGCCGGCATCGCCGCGTGGGATGCGGCGCACGTCGCGGTTACCTTCACGGGCGAGGTGATCCAGCGCGGCGCCCAGTTGCTGCGCGGGCGGGTGCGCATGCGCTGGCGCGAGTTCTGGGTCGTCGTGCAGTCGAACGGTTCCGGCGCACTCCCCATCGTGACGCTGATCGCGCTGCTCATCGGTGTGATAGTCGCCTTCCTCGGCGTCGTCGTGCTCAAGCGCTTCGGCGCCGGCTACTACGTCTCGTACCTGGTCGGCTACGGCATGCTGCGCGAGCTGGGCGCGCTCATGACCGGCATCATCATGGCAGGCCGCACCGGCGCCGGATTCGCGGCCGAACTGGGCAGCATGAAGATCACCGAGGAGATCGACGCGCTCAGTACGCTCGGTATTTCTCCCATCGATCACCTCGTGCTTCCGCGCGTGCTCGGCCTCTTCGTGATGATGCCGCTCCTCGTGGTCTACGCCGATCTCGTTGGCATCGTCGGCGGGATGGGTGTCTCCCTCGCGATGCTCGACCTCACGCCGACGCAGTTCGTGCACGGGATGCTGACGGCGGTGGAACTCTCCGACACGCTGCTTGGCGTATTCAAGGCGACGATCTACGGTCTGATCATCGGCATGGCAGGCTGCATGAAAGGGCTGCGGACCGGATCCGATGCCGGCGCGGTAGGCCGCTCCGCGACGTCCGCGGTCGTCCTCGGCATCACGCTCATCATCCTCGCCAACGCCGTGATCGACTGGCTCGCGGCGCTCCTGCAGATATGACGCGCGCACCCTTCGCCGTGCCAGGCCCCGACTCGGCATCGCCGCTCGCGGTGCGAGTTCCCGATGGTGCACCGCCGATCGAAGTGCGCCACCTGACCCTGCGGTACGGGCCACTCGTCGTGATGCGCGACCTCAATTTCGCGGTGAACCGCGGCGAGGTGTTCGTGATCATGGGTGGAAGCGGCAGTGGCAAGAGCACGCTGCTCAAGCACCTGATAGGTCTCAAGGCGCCGACCGAGGGAACGATTCTGATAGACGGCGAGGATTTCGGCGCGGCCGACGCGGAGGCGCGCAAGGACGTGCTCCGGCGCATGGGTGTGCTCTTCCAGAACGGCGCGCTCTGGAGCGGGCTGACGCTGGCGGAGAACGTGGCGCTGCCGCTGACGGAATTCACGACGTTGGGCGCCGACGCCATCGGCGATGTAGTCCAGTTCAAGCTCGCGCTGGTCGGCTTGCGCGGGTTCGAGCACTTCTACCCGGCCGCGCTCAGCGGCGGGATGCGCAAGCGGGCGGCGCTGGCCCGGGCGATCGCGCTCGATCCGGAGCTGTTGTTCTTCGACGAGCCGTCGTCCGGCCTGGATCCCGTCAGCGCAAGCCGCCTCGACGACCTGATCCTTGAGATCAAGGCGAGTTTTGGCACCACCATCGTCGTGGTGAGCCACGACCTGGCCAGCATCTACAGGATCGCCGACCGCGCGCTCTTCCTCGACATCGAACAGAAGACCATGACCGCACTCGGAAACCCCGCCGAGCTGCGCGACAACCCGCCGAATGACGCGGTCCACCGATTTCTTACCCGCAGCAGCGAAGGCGTCACGTGAGCATACGCGCGAATCCCACGTCCATCGGGTTGTTCCTGGTCGGCGCGATCGTCATCACCGTTGCCGGCACCGCCATGCTGGCGGGCAACTCGTGGTTCCGGAACAAGACGACATTCGTGAGCTATTTCCGGGAATCGGTGAACGGCCTCGAGGACGGCGCACCGGTGAAGTTCCAGGGTGCTCCCATTGGAAAGGTGACCAGGATGGTGATCCAGATCGACGAGCGTGACAAGACATTCCAGGTCCCGGTGGAGTACGAGATCGACATCAAGCGCCTCAGGACGGCGAGCGGCACCTACGTCGACCTGGGAGACCTGCCCGTGCTCAAGCAGCAGATCGCCGACGGACTGCGGGCGCAGCTCCAGTCGGAAAGCCTCGTGACGGGTCTGCTCTACATCGAGCTTACCTACCGCAAGGATGCCAAACCGCCGATTCTCGAACCGCGCGAGACCCTGTGGCCGGAGATCCCGACCACGCCGTCGCTCATGGCCGCCCTCGGCACCGGCGCGGGAAGCGTCGTGGAGGATGTGGTCCAGGTGCTCTTCAAGGTCAACCAGATGCTCGCCACCATCGACATGCCGAAGATCAATGCCGCCGTCGTCGGGTCGGCGCAGTCCGTTCAGCGGCTCGTCGATGCGCCGGAACTCCGGGCGGCGATGAAGGAGGTGCCCGCGATGACGGCACAGCTGAACCGCACCATGGCGCGGGTCGACACGCTGGCCGCAACGGCCGGTGCCGCCATCGACCCGATGGCGGCGGAACTCAAGAGCGCGACGAAGGAGATGAGCGCCACGCTGCAGTCGTTGCGCAAGACGGTCGATGATACGCACGGCCTGCTGTCGACCGACTCGGGGCTCGGATATGGAGTTGAGGAGGCGCTGGTGAACCTCAAGGACGCGACCAGTGCGCTTCGCCGGCTCCTGAACGCGCTCGATCAGAATCCCGACATGCTGCTACGCGGCAAGAAGCCGCCGGAGAAAAAATGATCGTCCCAAACACACGACGGATGGCGAGGACGCTTCGCCTGCTCGGCATCTGCGCGCTGCTCACCGAGGCAGGGTGCTTCTCGCTTGCCCGCCCGACGCCGCCACTCGAGGAGTACGTGCTCGGGGCGGGCCCGAGGCCGGTAGCCGCTCTGCCGGCGCGGGATTCCGGTGGCCTCACGATCGGCCTGCGACGCCTGGACCTTGCGCCGTATCTCTCGACAACGGCGATTGTCGTGCGGCGTGGATCTAAGATTGTCACCTCCGGATTTCGCCGGTGGGGCGAAGAACCCAGCGCGGGGATCATGCGCGCCGTGGCGGTATCCCTCGGCGCGGCGCCGACGATTCTCGCTGTCGACGTTGCACCGTGGCCGGTCCAGGCGCAGCACGACTACCTGGTCCAGCTTCACGTCTCGCATCTCGAGGGCGTTGCGGCCGAAGACTTGACGGCGACGGAGGGCGAGATCCACGTGATGGCGTCGTGGGAGATCATCCGGTCGCAGGACGGCACGCTCGTCGCACGGGGCGAAACCGATCGCAGGGAAACTGGGTGGAAGGTGGGCGACTATCTCGGCCTCGTGACCCGGGTCGACAAGGGATTGACTGGACTCGCAAGTGATCTGGCGACCTGCCTTGTCCGAATCGCTTCAGCGACGCCGGCGCCCGATGCGGCGGCAGGCGGGCGGCTGGTGGTGTGTGGCGCGCGATGATCGAGTCGACGCCATTGAAGTTCCTATAATCTCCTCACTCGTCGCCCCTCGCTACGCCCGCGTCGCCGTCACCCGCGCGAGCCGGTCGAGCAGGTCGCGCATCTCGTACGGCTTGAGGAGCATGTCGTCGGCTCCCGAGTCGCGGATCGCCGCGAGCTCCGCGTCGCCCACGTATCCGGTGCCGAGAATCACGGGAGTTTGCGGCGACAGCGCGCGGATCCGTCGGTAGGCCTCGAGCCCGCTCAGCACGGGCATCTGAACGTCGAGGAGCACCGCGGCCACGCGGTCGCGGCGCGCGGCGAAGATCGCGACCGCCTCCTCGCCGTTCACCGCCTCGATCACTTCGTAACCCTCGTGCTCGAGCACCATCCGCAGCATTTCGCGCAGCCCCGCCTCGTCGTCGGCCAGGATCACCGCCGGACGATCGCCGTTCGCGCGTGACGGCGGCGCCTCGGACTTGGGGCTTTGCGCGATCGGCACCGCGCCGTTCGACGCTGGCAGATACAGGTGAAAGCGCGCGCCCGCGCCGGGCGCGCTGTCCACGACGATCGTGCCGCCCGCGCTGTGCGCGAGTCCGTAGACCATCGCGAGCCCGAGTCCCGTGCCCTGGCCGCTGCTCTTGGTGGTGAAGAACGGCTCGAAGATGCGCTGCTTGACGTCGTCGTTCATGCCGATGCCGTCATCGGCGACGCTGAGCACGACGAACAGGCCCGGCTGGATGTCGCGAATGGTGAGCGCGGCCTCGTCGTCCACGCGCTCGACCCGGGCGGCGAGGCGCAGCGTGCCGCCGTGCGGCATCGCGTCGCGTGCGTTGATGCACAGGTTGAGCAGCGCCTGCTCGATCTGGCCGGCGTCTCCCTCCACCGCCGGCAGTCGATCCGGCACGTCGAGGGAGATCCGGATACGACGATCGAAGGTGCTCGCGCACATGCGCTGGATGTTCGCGATCGCCACGCCGACGTCCACCGGCCGGCGCACGAACGGCTCGTGCCGGCTGACGCCGAGCAGCTGCTTGGTGAGTTCCGCCGCGCGCCGCCCCGCGTGCTCGATCGCGTCGAGCGCCGGGGCGCCGCGCCGGTCGGCGCCGAGCGAGTCGCGCGCGACGCGCACTCCCGCGAGCACCGATCCCATGAGGTTGTTGAAGTCGTGCGCGATGCCGCCGGCGAGCGAGCCGACGGCTTCCATCTTCTGCGACTGCGCGAGCGCCTCGCGGTCGGTGAGGTCGCGGTAGGCGGCCAGCACGAGATGCCGCTGGCCGATCGTCACGTCCGTCTCGGCGACGCCCCACGTCTGCACGGTGCCGTCGGGCCGCCGCACGCGGATCGTGTCGCTCGCGGGCTGCGCGCGCAGTATCTCGGGGAGCGGCGCGCCGACCAGCCGGTCGCGCGGCTCGCCCGTGAGCGAGGCCGCGGCGGGGTTCGCGTCCACCACGCGTCCCGAGGGCGCGTCGAGCAGGAAGTACGGATCGACGGCGCGGTCGAAGAGCGCGCCGTACCGCTGCTCGGAATCGTGAAGCGAGCGCACGGTGTCGTTGAACGTCGAGAGGAAGAGCGCCCACTCTTCCGAAGGCGCCGGACTCGAGATGGGGGAAAGCTCTCCGCGGCCGTGCATCGCGACGATCTCGAGCGCGATCGCGCTCAGCGGCGCGATCAGGAGGCGGCGGCCGTACAGCCAGACGAGGAAGAACGCCACCGCGCAGAGGAACACGGCCATCAGCTCGCCATATAGCGTCCATTCCGAGAAGCGGTGCTGCTGGACCCGCGTGTCGAGCACCGCGATCACCGCCGCAGGTTCTCCGGTCACGCCGGCGAGGCGGAAGAGGATGCGCACGCTGTCGTCCTTCGCGTAGGTCTCCGCGTGCAACGGCGTGTCGGGGAGCGGCGTGTCGGCGGGGAGAACGCGAATCGTGAGCTGCAGGTCGCGCTCCAGGTCCCGGAGCAGTTCACCGTGCAGTGCGCCTCCCACCACGAGATATCCGCGCACGCCCGGCGCCGGCGCGCCGCTCGCGCGCTTGCTCGGCCGCACCGCCGATCCCGCGACCAGGAAGAGATCGCGTCCATCGCGAACGTATCCGCCCAAGCTTCCCTGGCGCGCGAGGTGATCGAGGATGGCGGCGCTCGTGAGCTCGGCCGGACGCCTGACCTGCGGCGAGGCCGACCACTCGAACGCGCTGTCGTGCTTCTGGTCGAGCAGCTCGATGAACTCGTAGTCGTTCCGCGGCAGCCAGTCCACGAAGTTGCGCCGGAAGAAGCCGGTCGCGCCGGGAGCGGCCGGATTCTGTGCGAGGCGCACGGTCTCGTCCCAGAACGCATAGTCCTCGACCTTCTGCCGCGTGTGATTCGCGAGCCGGTCGAAGGCCAGCCGCGCACGCGTGAGGTCGTCGCGCTGGTCCGCGAGATCCACTCCGCGGATGACGGCGTCGACGGCGAGCTTGCCCGCCGCCAGCGTGACGCCGACGACGAGAAACGCAACGACCGCGAAGCGGGTCAGGATCGAGCGCGCGGACGGCGCGTCCCGCGCGTCCCGCGGATGCGGCTGGGTTGTGGCCAACGAAAGGAGGGTCGGCATTGGCTGGGAGCGACCGGCGTCGGCCGGAACTGACATCGTATAGTCCATCAGCGGGCGCGCTCCCGCAATGGCCGCAAACCATTCTCCGCGCGGCCGTGTCGAACGCAGTGAAGGCCACGCCCGCCCGGCGCAGGGGGACGCGAGGCCCGCCGCGGCGGCGTGACTTTCTGAAAACCGTTCCGGTCGCGATGTTCTGCGCATGCCGGAACCGCACCGCAGCGCCGCCTCGCCCGAGTTCGAGCCGATCACGCCGCGCGTGCTGCGCGCGCGACGCTGGCTGCTGGTGCTGTACCTCGCGAGCGCCGTCGGCGTCGCGGTGCAGCGTTCATTCTACTCCACCGAAAACAATTTCCTGATCTTCCGTGCCGCGTTCGTCCACCTGACGAGCGGCCAGGATCTCTACGCGGCGTATCCGGCGCTGCACGCGGATTTCTTCAAGTACAGCCCGACGTTCGCCCTGCTCTTCGCGCCGTTCGCGCTGCTGCCGCTCGTGCCCGGATACATCCTCTGGGCCGTCGCGTGCGCCTCGGCGGTGTTCTTCGGGATCGCGCGTGCGCTGCCGCCGCGGCAGGCGCTGGTCGCGCTCGCGCTGGCATGGCTCGCCGTCGTGGGTGATCTCCAGCGCGCGCAGAGCAATGCGCTGTGCGCAGGCCTCATGATCATGGCCTGGACGTCGATGGAGCGGGGACGTGAGTGGCGTCCGGCGATGGCGATCGCCGCGGCGACGTTCGTGAAGATCTTCCCGGTGGTCGCGCTGGCGACCGCCATCTTCCGGCCCCGCAAGATGCGCTTCGGGCTGATCTTCGCCGCCGTCCTCGTGGCCGGGATCGCACTGCCGCTGCTGGTGACGCCGCCGTCATTGCTCGCGAACCAGTATCGATCGTGGTTCGCCATCGAGACGCACGACGCCGCGCCGCTCGCGCGCTACGGCACCGGCGGCGCCGACTTGTACGCCGGGCTCATGGGCCAGTTCCGCGTGTGGTGGGGCGTGCAGTGGCCGCTCTGGCCCACGCAGCTCGTTGGCGTGCTCGTTCTGCTCGCGCCGCTCGTGTTCCAGCGCCGGCGCTTCGGCAGCCGGCAGTTCCGGCTGCTCTTTCTCTCGTCGATCCTCGTGTTCTGCGTGCTGTTCAATCACCAGGCCGAGTCGCCGTCGTACAGCATCGCGATCATCGGCACGTCGATCTGGTTCGCCGTCTCGGCACGCGCGTGGTGGCGCACGCTGTTCATGGCGGCGTCGATCGTGATCGTGAACCTCATGTCGACGGACCTCATGCCGCGCGCGTGGTACGCCGCGTGGTACGTGCCTTACCTCGTGAAGACCATCCCGCTGATTCCGGTGTGGCTCGCGATGCAGGGCGAGCTGCTCGGCCTCATCCCGAATCGCGACCCGTCAGAGCGCGCGGAATCCGATGAGCGTCACATCGTCGCGCCGGAGGCGCTCGCGCAGCAGCGGTGATACGAGCGCCGCGAGTTCCCGCTCGCGCTGCCACGTATAGCCGTCGACCGCCACGAGCGCGTCGTCCACACGGCCCGGATGCACCATGATCTCGGTCGTGCCGGGCGACAGGCCGTCGATCGCAGACGCGAGCTGCTGCGCAAACCGGTCGGCCCCCTGCATCGACACGCCGATGAAATGGTCGGCGGCGCGCGTGCGCGGCGCGCCGATGCTCGTGACGCGCCACGCCACGCCGATGAGTCCACGATGAATCTGCGACGTCAGTCCGGCCGCCGCGCGAAAGTGCGATTCGACGGGGCGACGCAATGGCAATCCACGACGGCACGCCACCGCGGCGACCGCGCGGCGAATCACCGGCAGCGCGTGGACGTGGCGGTGCGAGTCGATGTGGGTGCAAGGGATGCCGGCATCGGCGAGGGCCGCGAGCTGCGCTTCGCATTCGGCGGTGACTTCACCGGCGTCGATCCGCCCGAGCAGCGCCCGCCGTACCATCGTGGCCAGCGGGACGTAGCGGCCGCTGCGCGCGTCCGTGAGCGAGGGCGCGGCCGCGAGCGGCACGCCGACGAGCAGGTTCAGGTGAAGCCCGACCCCGAGCGCCGGCGTGGCTCTCGCCCGTCGCACGCCGTCGTCCCACCCGGCACAGTGCACCATCATCGACGTGGACGTGACGGCGCCGGCGGCGTGCGCCTCGAGGATCCCGTCCGTCACGGCCGGCGTGAACCCAAAATCGTCCGCGTTGACGATCAGCCGGCGCCGGGTGTGTGGCAGGTCCGCTCGCATTCAGTCGTATCTGCCCCGCCAATCGTTCATCCGGACCTGCAGCAGCTCCAGCGCCATCGTGAACGCCGACTGCGCGAACCTCACCGTGGTCGGCTCCTCGTCGTACCGGAAGAAGACGGCGGTCTGGCGCACCGTCAGACGATGCTTCTGGGCGATGAAGAGCGCCTCGACGTCGAATCCGAACCGGGGAATCGTGATCCTCGGGAACACCGTCTGGGTCGCCTTCGACGTGAATCCCTTGAGCCCGGCCTGCGAATCGAGCACGTCGCGCAGCAGCACGGCGCGTGCGAGCAGGTTGAACACCCGGCTCATGACGTGCCGCGTGTAGAGATAGTGAAAGAAGCTCGGGCTCATCAGGTAGCGCGATTCCGGGAGCACGCGGCACGCGATCGCGACGTCCGCTCCGGCCTCGAGGTCGCGCAGGATCTTGTTCACCTCTTCGGGCGGATACGCCAGGTCGGCGTCGGTGAACACGCGAAAGCGGCCGCGCCCGGCGAGCATCCCGCGGCCGACGCTCCTCCCCTTGCCGAGGTTCTTCTCGTTGCGGATCAACGTGATACCGGGGCGCGATGCGGCGTACTCCCGCAGGACCCTTGCCGCCGGCTCGGCGCTGCAATCGTCCACGAGGACGAGCTCGGACGAGTATGGCTGCAGCGCCAGGAACGCCGAAAGCTGCGACAGGGCGGCGGGCAGCCGGTCCTCGCCGTTGTAGCAGGGCACGACGAGGGTGAGGTGCGGGTCGGTCATCCGGGGAAAAGTCGCCGTCCGTGGCATGGGGACGCAACTCTGAAGCGTCGCCCGTCGCCGACTCGGCTGAGCAGCAGGGACACCGAAAGCTGAGCCCGCCGCTTCATTTCGCGCTGCGCGCGAGCCATATTTCCCGCTCGACATGCCCAACTCATCGTCGATCGTCCTGAGCGCCCGCGCCCTCGAACGCACGGTGACTCGCATGGCGGACGAGATCCTCGAACGCAACGACGGCACCGACGGACTCGTGCTCGTCGGCATCCAGCGTCGGGGCGTGCAGATCGCGGAGCGCATCGCGGCGCGCATCGAGTCCTCGGAAGGTGTTCGCGTGCCGCTCGGCGCGCTCGACATCACGCTCTATCGCGACGACCTGCAGACGGTGGGGCCGCGCCCGGTGGTGGGTAAGACGCTGATCCCGGTCGCGCTCGACGGGCGCAATGTGGTGATCGTCGACGACGTGCTCTTCACCGGCCGCACCATCCGCGCCGCGCTCGACGAGCTGGCGGATTTCGGCCGGCCCGCCCGCGTCGGGCTGGCCGTTCTGATAGACCGCGGCGGACGCGAGCTGCCGATCCAGCCCGACGTCGTCGGCACACACGTCGAGGCGCCGCACGGGGCGCGGGTGGACGTGTTCGTGAAGGAGCTGGACGGCAAGGACGAAGTGGTCCTCACCAGCGGAGCCGCGGCGTGAGCGCGCCGCTCGGCAAGGACCTGCTCGGGTTGGAGCAGCTCACGGCCGAGCAGATCAACCTCGTTCTCGACACCGCGCTGCCGCTGAAGGAAATCTCCGAGCGGACCATCAAGAAAGTCCCGACCCTGCGCGGCGCGACGATCGTCAACCTGTTTTTCGAGGCGTCCACGCGCACGCGCATCTCGTTCGAGTTCGCCGAGAAGCGGATGTCGGCCGACACGGTCAACGTCGGGGCGGCGGGATCGAGCGTCTCGAAGGGCGAGACGCTCGTGGATACGGCGCGGAATCTCGAGGCGATGCGCATCGACATGGTGGTGATCCGCCATCCGGCGTCGGGTGCCGCGCAGTTCCTCGCCGAACGGATCGAGTCGAACGTGATCAACGCCGGCGACGGCACGCACGAGCATCCGACGCAGGGGCTCCTCGACCTGCTCACGCTGCGCGACCACTTCGGCACGATCGCCGGCAAGAAGGTCTGCCTCTGCGGCGATGTGCTGCACTCGCGCGTCGCGCGCTCGAACATCTGGGGCCTCACCAAGCTCGGCGCCGAGGTGGCCGTGTGCGGACCGCGCTCGCTGCTCCCCAATGCGATCGAGGAGATGGGCGTCAAGGTCTTCGACCGCATCGAGACCGCCATCGAATGGGCCGACGCGCTGAACGTCCTGCGTCTGCAGCTCGAGCGCATGCACGCCGGGTACATCCCGTCGCTTCGCGAATACAATCGCGTCTTCGGCGTCACGCGCGAGCGGCTCGATCGCGCGCCGCGAGACGTGCTCATCCTGCATCCGGGGCCGATGAATCGTGGCGTCGAAATCGACTCCGACGTGGCCGACGGGCCGCACAGCGTGATCCTCAACCAGGTCACGAACGGCGTCGCCATCCGCATGGCCGTGCTCTACCTGCTCTCCGGCAACACGCCCCAGCTCGCCGAGGCGGCAAAGGGCATCGCATGAGCGCGCATCGCGACGTGCTGCTCAAGGGCGGCCGGCTGGTCGATCCGTCGTCGAAGCTCGACGGCATCGGCGATCTGCTCGTGCGCGATGGCAAGATCGAGAGCGTCGGCGGGAACATCGCGGCTCCGGCGGACGCGACGGTGATCGACTGCACGGGGCAGGTGGTCGCGCCCGGATTCATCGATGTGCACTGCCACCTGCGCGAGCCGGGCCGCGAGGATGTCGAGACGATCGCGACGGGCGCGCGCGCGGCGGCGGCCGGCGGCTTCACCGCCGTCTGTGCGATGCCGAACACCGATCCGGTCACCGACAACCAGGCGGCCGTGGGTTTCGTGCTCAAGCAGGGCAAGGCGGCCGCGGCGGCCCGCGTGTATCCGATCGGTGCGATCTCGATGGGCGAGCGCGGTGAGCGTCTCGCGGAATTCGGCGAGATGGTCGGCGCCGGCGCGATCGCGGTCAGTGACGACGGAAAACCGGTCGTGAGCGCTCAGCTGATGCGCACCGCGCTCGAGTACGCGCGCACGTTCGGCATTCCGGTCGCGGATCACTGCGAGGATCCGACGCTCGCCGAGGGCGGCGCGATGAACGAAGGGCTCGTCTCCGCGCGCCTCGGGCTCAAGGGGATCCCGAGCGAGGCCGAGGAAATCATGGCCATTCGCGACATCCTGCTCGCGCGGCGCACCGGTGGGCACGTGCATCTCTGTCACATGAGCACGCGCGGATCGGTCGAGCTCATTCGCTGGGGAAAGGACCGCAACATCCGCGTCACGGCGGAGGTGTGCCCGCATCACCTCTCGCTCACCGAAGCGGAGGTCGAGGGATACGACACGCACGCGAAAATGAATCCGCCGCTGCGTTCGGCCGACGACGTGGACGCGCTGCAGCAGGCCGTGAAGGACGGCACGATCGACGTGATCGCCACCGACCACGCACCGCATCACTACGACGAGAAGGAGCGCGAGTTCGCCGACGCGCCGAACGGCATCGTCGGATTCGAGACCGCGCTCGCCGTGAACATCACCTGGCTCGTGAAGCCGGGGATCATCTCGCTCGCCACGCTGATCGACAAGATGTCGTGCGCTCCGGCCAAGCTGTTTCACCTGCCGGGCGGCACGCTGCGCCGCGGCGGAGCGGCGGACGTCACCGTGTTCGATCCGGCGCGCGAGTGGACGGTCGAGCCCACGCGGTTCTTCACGAAGGGGCGCAACACGCCGTACACCGGCCGCACGCTGACCGGGCTGGTCGCATGTGTCCTCGTGGACGGCCGGATCGTCCATACCGTGAAGGGGTAGCGTGCCCGCGAGGGTCATTCTCGGCGTGGCACATGCTCGACGGGAGATCGTCGAGGTCTGCCGGCGGCTGTACGATCGCGGGCTGATCGCGGGGCAGGACGGCAACGTGTCCGTGCGCATCAAAGAGGATCGCATACTCGTGACGCCTGCGGGGTTGTCGAAGGTCGATGTGCGCGCGTCGGACCTCGTGGAGTTGCAGCTCGAGCACGAGCACGAAAAGTCGTCGAAGGGCAAGGGTCAGGAATCCAGCGAAGTCGAGGTGCACTTCGCGGCGTATGCGATACGGCCGGATATTCGCGCGGTGGTGCACGCCCATCCGCCGGTGGCGACAGGTTTTTCGGTGGCGGGTGAGACGGTGGAACACCCGATGCTCGCGGAACTGAAATACGGAGTGGGCACGGTACCGCTGGTGCCGTACGCGCAGCCGGGTTCGCGCGCACTGGCGGAGCTGGCCGCTGAATCCCTGAGGTCGTACGACGTGGTGCTGCTCCAATACCACGGAGCGGTGACGGTGGGCCCGTCACTGATGGTGGCGCACCAACGCATGGAGAGTCTCGAGCACGCCGCGTGCATCCTGCTCGCGGCGCGCCAGGTGAAGGGGAGAGCGAACCGATGACCGACGCGCGCACGAAACAGATCCAGGAAATCGAGGTGCTGCTCGCGGAGCGGCGCAAGTACGAGCAGTGGCTCGCGCAGCTCGATGCGCGAAAGGACAGCACGCCGAGTCACGTCTTCGTGAAGGTGCACCGCGATTACTCGGCACGCCTCGGCGAGGCGCAGCAGAAGCTCTCTTCCGAGTCCGGAGCGGTGCATGCGCTCGCGACGGAGCTCGAGGAGTCGCTGGCCAAGCTCGAACGCCAGATCGCCGAGCGCACCGACGAGCGGGCGGAAGCCGAACTGCGCGCGTCGGTGGGCGAGTTCGCCGGCAAGGAGTGGGACAAGCTGCGCGGCAAGCTCGACGGCGCGATCGCGGATCTGTCCGGGGAGCGCGAGGGCATCCAGCGCGAACTCGACACGCTGCGCGCGCTGCTGAGCGAAGCGGAGCCGCCGGCCGTCGACGAACCGACGCCCGACGTCGATGACATCGCGTTCCTGCGTTCGGTGCTCGGGCGGAGCACGCCGTACTCGAATCCTCCCGCGCCGGTGATTATCGAGCCGCCGACGGGCGAGCGGCCGTCGGCGCGCGCGAGCGTTCCGGTGGAGAAGCGGGCGTCCGTGCCGGTGGAGAAGCGGGCGTCCGTGCCGGTGGAGAAGCGGGCGTCCGTGCCGGCGCCTGCGCCGATCGCCGAAGCGGCGAGCGCGCCGGCGCCGGCACGCCAGTCGGCCCCGGAGTTGTTCGCCACTCCCGAAATTCCCGAGGGGCCTTCGGGTCCGCGCGGCACCGACGACGAGCGGCCGAGCCGCCCATCGGGAACGTTCGGCCGGGCCACGCCGCGCTCGTCGGAAGCGGTGAAGTCGCTCAAATGCCAGGAGTGCGGCACGCTGAACTATCCGACGGAGTGGTACTGCGAGCGGTGCGGGGGGGAACTCGCGGCGTTCTGAACGGCGATGGAAGATGGAAGATGAAAGATGGAAGATGGAAGATCGAAGATGGATGGGAACGGAAAAGGGCCACGCTCGATGCGCGGCCCTTTATCGTGTCGGCTGACTCTTCGATCTTCCATCTTCCATCTTCGATCGTTGTTGCTACTTCGTTTTCGCGACCTTGCTCTTGTGGCGCGCGGCGTTGTTCGGATGGATCAGCCCCTTCCGGGCGGCGCGATCGAGCAGCTTGGTCGCGGCCTTCTTCGCGTCGGGCGTCGAGCCCGCGGCCTTGGCGTTCTTGACTGCGGTGCGCAGTGCGGCGCGCTGCGCGCGATTGCGCACGGCGGCTGCGCGCGACTTGCGCATGTTCTTCTTGGCTGAAGCAATTCTCGGCACGAAGCGATCTCTTGACTTGGGGTTATTTGGCGGCCGGCGGAGTTCGGGCGATCACCCTGCGGCCACTACGCAAACACGCCCGCGCAACGCACGGGCGAGAGCGTGGAGAGTAGGCGTCCGAGAGGCGAAAGTCAAGGCGTGACAACGCTTTTGACTCTCACGCCGACCACGCCTACCTTTCGCCTCGACTGCCCGAGAGGGCCTCGCTCCAGACGCCGAACCCGACCGTCATTTGAACAAGTTCGAGCTGTTTATTCTCGTCGTCCCCATTCTGCTCTTTTCCATGGTGGCGCACGAGTACGCGCACGGGTACGCCGCACTGCGCCAGGGTGACAACACGGCGCTGATGCTCGGTCGCCTCTCCTGGAATCCGCTCAAGCACATCGACCCGGTCATGACGCTCATCATGCCGCTGGTGACGTTCCTGAGTTTCGGCGTCGCGTTCGGCGGCGCGAAGCCCGTGCCGGTGAACCCGCGCCTCTACCGCAACTACCGGCGTGGCGACATCATCGTGTCGCTCGCCGGCATCGTGACGAATCTCGTGCTGGCCGTCGTTCTCGCGGTCCTGATCGTGCCGCTCGGCCTGGCCGGCCGCGCGATGCCCGTGCTCGAGAGTTCGCTCGCGATCATCCAGCTCATGTTCCTCTACGGCGTCACGATCAACCTCGTGCTCGCCGCGTTCAACCTGATCCCGATCCCGCCGCTGGACGGTTCGCACGTGATGAAGCATCTCCTCCCGGCGTCGTGGGCGGCGAACTACCAGCGCTTCGGGCGATACGGCATCATCGTCCTGATCTTGCTGCTTTGGATTCCGAATTCGCCCATCAGCCTGTGGATAAAGCCCGTGTTCATCCTCACCAACGAGGCGATGCGTCTCGTGGGCCCATTCGTGCTGCCGAGTCCATGGACGACGTGACCGTCGCGCCGGTCGCCGACGCGTACGAGGGGAGCTTCGTCGTCGAGCTCGCCCACTTCAACGGGCCGCTCGACCTGCTGCTCTCGCTCATTCGCGACGAGAAGATCGACATCTACGACATCCCGATCGCGCGCGTGTGCGAACAGTTCCTCGTCCGCATGCGCGACCTCGCGCTGAACGACGCCGCCGAGTACCTCGAGATGGCCGCGCGGCTGCTGCGCATCAAGGCGCACCTGCTGCTGCCGCGACGCGAGAGCGACGACGCATGGGAGGATCCGCGCGCCGAGCTCGTGCGCCGTCTGCTCGAGTACCAGCAGATGCGCGAAGTGGTGTACGTGCTCGAACGGCTCGGTGAGGATCGCCGCAACCGGTTCGCGCGCACGTATTCACCCGAACTCACCGCGCCGCCGCAGGCGCCGCTCGCGCTCTCGCTGGCGGAACTGCTCGTCGCCGTGGACCGCGTCCTGCGCGCCGCCAAGAAGCCGGCGCTGCATGAAGTCATCCCGCGCGCGCTCGACGTCGACGGCGCGATCAGCACGATCCGGGCCGTGCTCGCGTTGCGCCAGCGCGCGCGCTGGCGCGACGTCGTGCGCGTGAACGCCGAGCCGTGGGAAGTGCTTTCGGCCCTGCTCGCATTGCTCGAACTGGCCCGCCGCAACGAACTGTCGCTCGCGCAGCCAAAACCTTTTGCCGATGTGGAGATCTCGCGTGAACTCGCTGGCGAAGCTGCTTGAGGCCGCGCTCTTCGCGAGTCCCCGGCCCATTCCGGCCGAGGAACTCGCGGGGCTCGATCCCGATGTGTCGGTCAGGGACGTGCGCGCCGCGCTCGAAGAACTGCGGCTGATGTTCGACGACGGCGGGCACGGTGTCGAGCTCGTCGAGCAGGGCGGGGGGTGGCAGATCCTCACGCGCCCCGAGTACACGGAGGCGATCGAGCGTGCCCGTTTCGCTTCGCGCCCGCAGCGCCTGTCCGGCGCGGCGCTCGAGACGCTGGCGATCATCGCGTATCGCCAGCCGATCGGGCGCGCCGAAGTCGCGGACATCCGGGGCGTCGACGCCGGCGCGATCCTCAAGTCGCTCCTCGAGCGCGGCCTCGTCGAGGTCGTGGCGCGCGGCGAGGGTCTCGGCCGCCCGCTGCTCTACGGCACCACACCGCTCTTCCTCGAGCAGTTCGCGCTGCGGCACCTCGAGGAGCTGCCGCGCGTCGACGAACTCGCGATCGCGCTGCGCCGCGAGCCGCAGCCGCTGTGAAGAGTGTGAAGGCCGCGGCGCCGGCCATGCGCATTCACCGCGCGCTCGCTCGCGCGGGGATCGCGTCGCGCCGAAAGGCGGAGGAACTCGTCGCGGCCGGCCGCGTGAAGGTGAACGGTGTCGTCGCGCGCACGGGTCAGACAGTCAATCCGTCGTCGGACACCATCACGGTGGACGGCACGAAGATCTCCGCTCCTGTTTCAACGGTGTGGGTAATGCTCAACAAGCCGGCAGGAGTCCTCACCACGAAGAGCGATCCCGGCGGCCGCAGCACGGTGTTCGAACTCGTTCCGCCGGCGCCGGGCCTCACATACGTCGGGCGCCTCGACTACATGACCGAGGGGCTCCTGCTGCTCACCACGGACGGCGACGCCGCCCACGCACTCACGCATCCGAAGACGGGCGTCGAGCGCACGTACGTCGCGACGGTCAGGGGCAACGCGCCCAACGCCGTCGTCTCGGCGAAAAAGGGCGTCGAGCTCGACGATGGCTTCGTGAAGCCGGACCACGTCGAGGCGCACCCCGTGGGCGATCGTCTGTGGGAGCTCTCGATCTCGATCAGCGAGGGAAAGAATCGCGAGGTGCGCCGGCTGTGCGAAGCACTGGGACTCGAAGTGCTCAGGCTCGTGCGCACCAGGTTCGGCCCGCTCGAACTCGGGTCACTGCCAACCGGTTCGGCCCGGCCACTCACCAGCCGCGAACGAAAGCTCCTCGAAGCCGTAGCCAAGGGAACGGGGTAAGAGACGAATGCAAGCCAAGGACCAATCCGAGCTCGACCATACGCTGATCCAGGGCGTACTCGATCAAGTCGCCAAGCGCGTCGTCGGCCAGGACGCCATGGTCGAACGCCTGATCATCTCGCTCCTCACGGGCGGCCACGTGCTGCTCGAGGGCGTGCCGGGACTCGCCAAGACGCTCACGGTGCGCACGCTCGCCGAGACCGTGCATACGACGTTCAGCCGGATCCAGTTCACGCCCGACCTGCTCCCCGCCGACGTCGTCGGCACGCAGATCTACGATCAATCGACCGGCAAGTTCTCCGTGAAGAAGGGCCCGATCTTCGCGAACATCGTGCTTGCCGACGAAATCAACCGTGCGCCCGCCAAGGTACAGGCCGCGCTGCTCGAGGCGATGCAGGAGAAGCAGGTCACGATCGGCGGCACGACGTACAAGCTCGACGAGCCGTTCCTCGTGCTCGCCACGCAAAATCCGATCGAGCAGGAGGGCACGTATCCGCTGCCCGAAGCGCAGGTCGACCGCTTCATGCTCAAGCTGCGCGTGGGATATCCGTCGCGCGAAGAAGAAAAGGAAATCATGCGCCGCATGGCGGGCGGCGCCGCGATCGCCGTCGAGACTGTCGCGTCGCCGCAGGCGATCATGGCCGCGCGGAAACGCATCTCCGAGCTGTTTCTCGACGCGCGCATCGTCGATTACATCGTCGATCTCGTGCACGCCACGCGCGCGCCGGCGGACTTCAAGCTCGCCGACCTCGTGCCGCTGATCGAGTTCGGCGCGAGCCCGCGTGCGACCATCGCGCTCGCGCAGTCGTCGCGCGCGCACGCCTTCCTGCGCGGACGCGAGTTCGTCTCGCCCGATGACGTGAAGGCGATGGCGCCGGACGTCCTCCGCCACCGGGTCCTGCTGACGTACGAGGCCGAGGCCGAGAGCGTGACGAGCGACCAGGTGGTCCAGCGGGTCCTGGACGCCGTCCCTTCACCGTGACGGGCGACGGGTGAGGGGTGCTCGATTGGTGAGGGGTGCTCGATGGGTGAGGGGTGCGCGGAGAGTGATTCGTGATTGAGACCGCCTCGATCTCGCCTGAGATTCTCCGGCAGGTCAAGCGCATCGAGCTGCGCACGCGCGGGCTCGTCAACTCGCGCTTCGTCGGCGAGTACCACTCCGTGTTCAAGGGGCAGGGCATGGAGTTCTCGGAAGTGCGCGAATACCAGTCGGGCGACGAAGTGCGCACCATCGACTGGAACGTGAGCGCACGGATGCACCGCCTCTTCGTGAAGCGCTACGTCGAAGAGCGCGAGTTGACGGTGCTGCTGATCGTGGATTGCTCGGGCTCGAGCCGCTTCGGCACCGGCGAGCGCGACAAGCAGTCGATGGCGGCCGAGCTCGCCGCCGTGCTCGCGCTGACCGCGACCCGCAACAACGATCGCGTCGGCCTCATCCTCTGTTCCGATCGCATCGAGCACGTGGTGCCGCCGCGGAAGGGTCGGCGCCACGCACTGCGGCTGGTGCGCGACGTGCTCGCGTGGCCGACGACGTCGCGCGGCACGAATCTCGCCCTTGCGCTCGACTACGCGTCGCGGGTGCTCACGCACCACTCGCTGGTATTCGTGATCTCGGACTGGGTCACGGCTGCAATAGACCGGCCCCTCCGCATGCTCTCGCAGCGGCACGATCTCGTGGCCGTCGTGCTCGACGATCCGGGGGAGCGCGCGCTGCCCGACCTCGGCGTCGCGCGTCTCGTCGACCCCGAGACCGGCCGGTTCGTGGAGATCGACACGAGCGCGTCGACCGTGCGCTCGCGGTACGGCCGCGAACTCGGCGAGGAGCGCGCCGCGCGCCAGCAGCTGCTCCGCCGCCTGGGGGTCGATGAAGTGCTCGTGCGGACGGAGAAGGGATACGCCGAGCCGCTGCTCCGGTTCTTCAATACCCGGGAGACGCGTGGCCGGAAGACGAGGCGGCGGTGAGCCGGCACGCCGCGAGCGGCGTGGCTGCGGTGAGACGGTGGGCCGCGCTCGGCCTTGCCGCCGCCTGCCTCTCGGCGCGCGACGCGCACCCGCAGGACGCGGTGCAGCGGGGGGCGCTCGTGAGCGTGAGCGTCGCTCCCGAGACGGTCACGGTGGGGGAACCGTTCTCGGTGCGCATTCGCGTGCGCGCGCCGAAGTTCGCGACGATCCATTTTCCCGCCGTCCCCGATACCGCCGACGCGATCGAGGCGGTCGATCCTCGCGCGATGGAGGAGGCGGGCGATGCCGAGTTCATCGACCGCACGGCGGTCTATCGTCTCGTGGCGTGGGACGTTGGGCGGCACACGCCGCATTTCGCGAACGTGATCGTGGGAACGGGCGGTTCCGACCAGCAGTACCCCGTGGCACTGCCGGCGGTGACGGTGCTGTCGCTCCTCCCGGCCGACAGCGCCCAGCGTTTGCCGAAGGTCGCGCGTGATCCGGTCGCGCCGCCGGGCGCGCTCTGGAAACTTCTGCTGCTCGCCGCGCTGCTGCTCGCGGGACTCGCGTGGTTCTGGTGGCGGCGGCGCGCGCACCGCGCGGCCGCGGTGCCGCGCGAGGCGGAGCCGTTCGCCGCGGCCACGGCGTCGTTCCAGGCGCTCGACGCGCTGGGACTCGCGGCCGCCGGCGAATCCGGGCGTCACGTCATCGCCAGCGTGGACGTGCTTCGCGGCTACCTGGCGCGGCGTTTTCCGGACATGCGCGAATCGCTCACGCCGCAGGAGATCGAACGCGCGCTGAAGGACGCGGACCTTCCCGTGCTGCCGGAGCGGCTCGCTGCGCTGCTTGGGCGAGAGTCGTCCGTCCGTTTTGCGCGCGCGGGTGTCACGGCCGATGAGGCCCTCGCGCTCGGGAAGGAGTCGCGGGCGATCGTGCGCGACATCCAGACGGCGTACGAAGCGCGCATTCGGGCGATGGAGCGCGGGCCGCAGCGGGGTCGCAGGCGATGAGCCGGCTCCTCGCACTCGACTTCGGCGAGCCCTGGTGGCTCGCGCTCCTCGTGCTACCGGCGCTCTGGCTCTGGTGGCGCCGCCGGAGGCATCCCGGTGCCATCCTGTTTTCCCGCACGGACGTGCTCCTGCGCGGCCCGTCGCTCGGACGTTGGACGGCGCGCATCCTGCTGGCGTGCCGCGTCACCGCGATGGTGCTCGCGTGCGTCGCGCTCGCGCGGCCGCGCACCGGTGCGCGCGTCGAGCAGGTCAGCGGCGACGGCATCAGCATCATCATGACCATCGATCTTTCGAGCTCCATGCTCGCGGAGGATTTTCAGCCGCAGAATCGTGTCGAGGTGGCGAAGGACAAGATGAAGCAGTTCATCGCCGGCCGGACGCAGGACCAGATCGGGCTCGTCTCGTTCTCGGGTGAGGCGCTGACGCAGGTTCCGCTCACCATGGATTATCCGGTGCTGCTCGCCGCCGTGGACAATCTCCAGCCCGGACAGCTCGAGGACGGCACCGCGATCGGCACCGCCATCGCCACGTCGGTGAACCGGCTCCAGGACGCGAAGGGCCGTTCGAAAGTGATCGTCCTGCTCACCGACGGCGTGAACAATCGCGGCACGATCGATCCGCGAACCGCGGCGAAGGCGGCGGCGGCGCTGGGCGTGCGCGTGTACACGATCGGCATCGGGACCGAGGGAATGGCGCCGGTGCCGGTCGGGCGCGGGGTGTTCGGCTTGCGATACGAAACGCGGGCGGTCGAGCTCGACGAGCCGCTGCTCGAGTTCATCGCGCAAACGACCGGCGGCCGGTACTTCCGGGCGAAGGACGGACAGGCGCTCCAGCGCATCTACACGCAGATCGACGCGCTCGAGCGTTCTCCGATTCACGCGAAGCGCTACGTCCGGTATCGTGAACTCTATCGGTGGCCGCTCGGCGTCGCACTCGTCGCGTTGCTGCTCGAGCTCGCGTTGCTTGCCTTGCGGGGGCCCCTGCCGTGAAGAATCCATGAACTTCCGCTTCGACCTTCCGTGGGCCGCGGTCGCCGCGGCGGTGCTCTCGTTCCTGTCGGCGCTCACGTTCCGGTTCTGGCACCGCCGCCGCGTCGCGCGGCTCTCGCAACTCGGAGTGGAGGCGGCGATCGAACGGCTCGCGCCGGTGGGCGTGCGACGCGCACCCGTGGCGCGCGCGGTTCGCGTCTCGGCCGCGATCGGGCTCGCGGCACTCGCGTACGCCGGGCCGAGGTGGGGATCGGGCACGAACATGGTGCGCACCGAGGGAATCGACGTGGTGCTCGCGATGGACGCCTCGCTGTCGATGCTCGCGCAGGACGAGCGCCCGAGCCGTCTCGAGCGCATGAAGCAGGATGTGCGCCGCTTCCGCGCGTCGTCGCCGGGCGATCGCGTGGCGCTTCTCGCGTTCGCGGGCCGGAGTTATATCCTCTCGCCGCTCACGACCGACGACGGCGCGATCGATCTGTTTCTCGACAACCTCGATCCGTCGATCGTCGGGCAGGCGGGGACCGCAATGGCGCCGACGATCGTGCAGGGCCTCGATCTTCTGCGCGCGGCGCGCGGCGGGGCGGGTCGCGCGCTGGTGATCCTGAGCGACGGCGAGGCGTTCGACGACCGGGCGGAGACGCTCGCGGCGGCACGTTCCGCCCGCGACGCCCAGATCGACGTGGTGACGGTCGGCTTCGGCACCGAGGGCGGTGCGACGATCCCCGTTCCAACCGGGACGGCGGTGACGGAAAAGCGCGACGCGCAAGGCGAGGTCGTGATCACGCGGTACGATCCGTCGCTGCTCCGCGACGTCGCGGCGTCCGCGGGCGGCGAGTTCATCGCGGCCAGGGAGACGGACAAGGGCGCGCGAATACATCAGGCGCTCGCGCGTCTCGATGCCAGACAGCGAGACGTGGCCGAGGGATTGTCGCGCCCGCTGCGCACCGCGTGGTTCCTCCTCCCGGCGGTGCTCCTGCTGCTCCTGGACTCGTGGTTCGCCGACGGCGGCAGTGCCGAACTCCTGCGCCGGCGGTTCCGCTTTGCCGCGCTGCTCGTTCCGCTGGCGCTGCTCGCCGTGTTCGGCGGCACCGCACGCGCGCAATCGGTGCCGGATCCCCTCGACCTCTTCAAGGCCGGACAATTCGCGCGCGCGGCGCAGCGCTGGAAGGAGCAGCTCGCCACCGGCGACAAGCATCCGTCCACGCTCTACAACTTCGGCACCGCCATGCTGGCGGCGGACTCGCTCGATGCCGCGGCAGAGGTGCTCGAACGCGCCGCGACCGTTCCCGACGCGGCGCTGCGCGGGCGCGCGCTTTACAATCTGGGACTCGCGCAGCTGAAGCGCGGCATGCGCCAGGAAGCGCCCGACCCACGCGCGTTCGCATCGGCGGTGTCGGCATATCGCACGCTCCTGCGCCAGTCGCCGGCCGACGCGGACGCGAAGTGGAACTACGAGCTGGCGCTCCGCCTGCAGAAGCAGCAGAAGGGCGGCGGCGGATCGAACAACGACAACAACAGCCAGTCCCAGCAGCAACTCCGGAATCCGAACGACGAGGACAAGTCGATGTCGCGCCAGCAGGCCCAGCAGCTGCTCGCGGCGGCGTCGCGAGAGGAGAAGGAGACGCAGGCGAGGAAGCAGCGCGGCACCAAGCAGGAGCGCCCGCCCGGAGGGAAGGACTGGTGATTCTTCTTCCCGTCCTGATGTTCTTCCAGGCGGCCGCGGCGCAGCGCCAGCTCCCCGAAGTCGTCACGCGTCCGCGGCTCGAGCGGAGCGGCGGCGTGGACTTCCACGCGCTGGTCGTGCCGGAAACCGTCTACGTCGGCCAGCAGGCCACGTACGAACTCGGCGTCTTCCTCGACCAGGAGACGCGAGGCAGGCTGCGGCGCAATCCGGAATTCATTCCGCCGGAGTCGCGCGCGATGCTCGCGTACGACCTCCCGGATCCGGGCGGCTCGATCTCCGTGAATCGTGACGGTCGCTCGTACGAAGTGCACGTGTTCCGCCGCGCGCTCTTCCCGCTCACGCCTGGCCGGTACGCGATCGCTCCGGCGCGACTCGCGTACACGCTTCCGCAGGGACAGAGTTTCTTCAGCCGCGAGGAGTCGTTCTCGCTCCGGTCGGAGCAGGTCACCCTGGTTGCGATAGACGCGCCGGCGGCCGGCCGCCCGCCGAACTGGGCCGGAGCGGTGGGCGTGTGGAGGGCGAGCGCGCACGTGGACACGGCGCGCGAGCGCGCCGGAGATCCGCTCGTGCTCACGCTGCGCGTCGAGGGAACGGGCAACGTCTCCCTGTTGCCGCGCCCCCAGCTCGCCATCCCGTGGGCGAACGTCGTGGCCGCGAACGAGCGCGTGCGGCTCGACTCCACGCCGTCGGCGCTGCGGGGAAGCAAGGAGTTCGACTGGCTCGTCACGCCGCGCACGAGCGGCGCCCAGCGGGTGCCCGCGATTCGTTTCTCCTACTTCAATCCGTTCTCGAAACGCTACGAAGAGACCGTCAGCGATCCGTTCAGCGTGCAGGTCGCGTCCGGGAGCGTCGTCGCCGGCGATTCCACGCCGGCGCCGCCTCCGCCCGAGCAGCCGCTGCCGCTGCGCCCCGCGATGGGAGACGAGGCGCCGCCGCCGCTCGGCGATCTCGCGGCCGTGCGCTGGTTGCTGCTCATCGCACCGCTGCCGGCGCTCCTCGCGTGGATCGCGAAGCGCCCGCGCCGGGTTCGCGCACCGACGACTCCCGGCGAGCGCCTGCTCGCGATGGCGACGCTGCCCCACGGTGAGGTCGTCGCTGCAGATGTGCGCAGCGCGCTGCTCGAGGCGGTGCGGCGCCGCACCGGCCTCGATGCGGTCTCGCTGACGCAGCCGGGCGCGTGGGCGCGCGCGCTGCGCCTCGAAGGCGTGACGGACGAAACCGCGGGCGACGTCGAGGCACTCCTCGACGCACTCGACGCCGCCGCGTTCGGAGGCGCCGCCGGGGGCGGCGCGGCGCTTGCGGTGCGCGCGGCCTCGCTGCACGCTCGAATCGATGGTGAGGCTCGCCGCACGCGTTCGTCGCGCACGCGGCCGGCGGCCACGGCGCGGGCCGGAAGCATCGCGCTCATCGCGCTGCTCGCGGCGGCGGGCGCGCTTGGCGCGCGGGACATCGTCGGCGCGCGCGAGCCCTTCGCCCGCGGCATCGCCGCGTACGCCGGAGCCGACTATCTTCGCGCGGCGCGGCTGTTCGAGGACGCGTCGCGCGCCGCGCCGCGAGTGGCGGCGGCGTGGGCCAACGCCGGCACGGCCGCGTGGGCTGCCGCCGATACCGCTGACGCCGTTGTCGGATGGCAGCACGCGCTCCGTCTCGATCCGCTGGCGGACGACCTCCGCGACCGGCTCGCCCGTGTGCGGGCGCCGCAGGACGTCGGCGTTGCGCGCGTGCCGGCGATTCCGCCGCGGGCGCCGTCCGCGTTCGCATTGCTGCTCTGGATCGCCGGGTGGACGGCGGTCGCCCGGGCCTGCTGGCGGCGACGCCCAGCGCTGCGACTCACGATCGTGACGCTCGTCCTCGCCGGCTCCGCCGCCGTGGGCGCGCGCCTGTTCGAGGACAGGCTCGAGGGACGGGACCTCGCGGTCGTCACCGATCCCGGCGCGCTGCGCGCCCTTCCCGCGCTCGGCTCCGAAGGAGGCGCGGTTCCGCTCGTCGGTGAAGTCGCGCGTGTCGTGCAGCGACAGGGCGTATGGACGCGCGTCTCACTCGACGGCGATCGCGACGGCTGGATCGCATCGGAGCGACTTGCGCCGCTCGGCGAGGGTCGCGATTGACCCGGGTCGTCCTCGCCGGGACATTTCACGGGTGAAGACCGAACGCACCGTCGCGATCCTGCCGCCCGCCGTCGCCGATCAGATCGCCGCCGGCGAAGTGGTCGAGCGTCCGGCCTCGGTGGTGAAGGAACTCGTCGAGAACGCGTTCGACGCGGGCGCCACGAGCGTCGAGGTGGCCGTCACGGAGGGCGGGCGCGCGACGATTCGCGTGAGCGACGACGGCACCGGCATGGCGCGCGACGACGCAACGCTCGCCGTCGAGCGTCACGCGACCTCGAAGATCCGGCTCGCGAGCGACCTGGTCGGCGTCTCCAGTTTCGGGTTTCGGGGCGAAGCCCTGCCGGCGATCGGTTCGGTGTCGCGTCTGGAGATCGAGACGGCGACCGGCGACGGTGCCGGCACCCGCGTGCGCGTGGCGGGCGGCGCGCTCGAGGGCGTGAGCGACGCCGCCCGGCGGCGCGGCACCTCGGTCACGGTCGACGCGCTGTTCTACAACACGCCTGCCCGCCAGAAATTCCTGCGCGGCGCGCGCAGCGAGTGGCGCGCCATCACCGACGTGATCACCTCGATGGCGCTCGCGCGTCCCGACGTGCGGATCACCGTCACGCACGACGGCCGCGAGGCGTTCGCGCTGCCCCCGGCCGCGTCATTGCGTGAGCGTGTCGCCGCCCTCTGGGGCGTCGACGCGGCCGACGCGCTCGTGAGCGTCGACGACGTAAGCGGGCCGGTGCGGGTGAGCGGACTCGTGCAGCGGCCCGCCGACGTCGGGCTCTCGGGCCGACGCCTGCTGCTCACCGTGAATGGCCGCGCCGTGCGCGACACCGGAATCGTGCGCGCCGCCGAAGCGGCGTATCGCTCGACGATTCCCGCGGGCATGCGGCCGTCGCTCCTTCTCTTGGTAACGCTGCCCGCCGGCGACGTGGACGTGAACGTGCATCCGGCCAAGGCCGAAGTGCGTCTGCGCGACCGCTGGAACACGGAGCGCGCCGTCGAGCGCGCCGTGCGCCGCGCGCTCGGCACCGAGGAGAGCGCCGGCGCGTTCGGCTTCGCGCAGCGCGCGTTCGCGGCGCCGGCGTTCGAATCCGGCGCGACGATGGATGTCGGCGCGCTGCGTTCCGCGCCGCTGCCGGAGAGCCCGCTCTTCGAGTCGATGGACGGAGGCCGGGATGACGTGCAGGCTGTGCGGCCCGCCGAGGACGTTCACGTGCCGCCGCTCATGCAGCTGCGGAACACCTGGCTGCTCTTCGAGCGTGACGACGCGCTCGTGCTCATCGACCAGCATTCCGCGCACGAGCGCGTGCTGTACGAACAGTTCATGCACACGCTCGAGGGCGGCGCGGCGCCGTCGCAGCGACTGCTCTTTCCGATGACGCTGCATCTCGCACCCGCCGAGGCCGAGGCGTTCGAGGAGAACCGCGAATTGTTCGCGCGCCTCGGGTTCGAGGTGGAAGGGTTCGGTGGCCACACGCTCCTCGTGAACAGCGTGCCGATGCCGCATCCGCGATTCGACGCCGAACGCTGCCTGCGCGACACGCTCGCCACGCTCTCCGGCGACCGGTTCGGCAGCGGCCTGGCGAAGCACGAACGGCTCGCGGCGACGGTCGCCTGCAAGGCGGCGGTAAAGGCCGGCGACGTGCTCGCGCCGGCGGAGATGCGCGCGCTGTACGTGGCGCTCGCCCGCACGACGCTTCCCGCGCACGACGTGCACGGCCGGAGCACGATCGTCCAGGTCAGCTGGGATGAGCTCGAGCGCCGATTCGGACGGCGCTGAACTGCGCATCGTCTGCGGCCCGACGGCCGCGGGGAAGTCCGCGCTCGCGATGTCGCTCGCCGCGCGTCACGGGCTCACGATCCTCAGCGCCGACTCGCGCCAGATCTATCGCGGTTTCGACATCGGCACCTCGAAGCCGCCGGCCGTGGATCGCGCGCTCGTGCCGCACGTGGGGCTCGACGTCGCCGACCCAACCGAGCGCTGGTCCGCGGCGCGATTCGCGAGCGACGCCGCGAGGTGGATCGCGAGCACCGGCGTGGCGCGGACGCTCGTCGTGGGCGGCACCGGCTTCTATCTCCGCGCACTGACCGCGCCGCTCGACCCGTCACCCGCGCTCGACGCCGGCCGCCGCGCGATGCTCGCGGCCGAACTCTCGCGAGTGCACACGGACGAGCTGCGGCGCTGGGTGCGCACGCTCGACCCCCCGCGGGCGCATCTCGGCCGCACGCAGCTGTTGCGCGCCGCCGAAGTCGCGCTGCTCACCGGCCGCCGCTTGAGCGAGTTTCATCGCGAGGGCCCGGCGGTGGGCGGAGTGAACGCGCGCTGGCTCGTCGTGGATCCCGGCCCGCGGCTCCACGAACAAATTGCAACCCGCCTCGACGCGATGCTCAATGGCGGCTGGCCGGGCGAGGTCCGCGCACTCGAGCGCACCGTCGCCGCCGACGCCCCCGCCTGGCAGGCCTGCGGATACGACGCGGTGCGCCAACTGGTGCACGGCGCGCTCGGACCGGCGGCGGCCCGCGACGCTATACTTATCGCGACCCGGCAGTACGCGAAGCGGCAGCGCACCTGGTTCCGCCACCAGATCGGCGATGCTCAGGTGACTCGTATAGACCCGCACGATCCGCGGTGCGAAGCGATCGTCGAACGGTGGTGGCACGGAGGAGGGACCGAGTGAAGATCGGCATCACCTGTTACCCGACGTACGGCGGATCCGGCGCGATCGCGACCGAACTCGGCATCGCGCTCGCCGAGCGCGGTCACGAAGTGCATTTCATCACGTACCAGTTGCCGTTCCGCCTGCCCGTGTTCCTCCCGCGCGTCTACTTCCACGAAGTCGACGTCGGCCGCTACCCGCTCTTTCAGTACCCGCCGTACGACCTCGCGCTCGCCGTGCGCATGCACGAGGTGGTGATCAACGAAGGACTCGACCTCCTGCACGTGCACTACGCCATCCCGCACGCGACCAGCGCGTGGATCGCCAAGGAAATGCTGCGCAAGGAAGGCCGCGACATCACGGTGATCACCACGCTGCACGGCACCGACATCACGATCGTCGGGCAGGATCACTCGTTCCACGCGATCACCAAGTTCTCGATCGAAAAATCCGACCGCATCACGGCGGTGTCGCAGTTCCTCAAGGAAGAGACGATCCGCGCGTTCGGCTGCACGGAGTGTGACGTGAGCGTGATTCCGAACTTCGTCGATCCCGCCGTCTACGACCGCTCGGCCCATGAGCCGGCGCTTCGCCGCCAGATGGGCGAAGACAAGAAGATCCTGATGCACATTTCCAACTTCCGCCCGGTGAAACGCGTGCTCGACGTCGTGCGCATTTTTGCGCGCGTGCGAAAGGAAGTCCCGAGCGTGCTCGTCATGGTCGGCGACGGTCCCGACCGCCTGTCCGCGGAGCAGGAGGCGCGCGCCCTTGGCGTGGAACGCGACGTGCACTTCCTGGGGCGCATCGACCCCGTCGCTCCGCTGCTCGCCTGCGCGGATCTGTATCTGCTCCCAACGGACCGCGAATCGTTCGGGCTCAGCGCGCTCGAGGCGCTCGCGTGCGGCGTGCCGGCGCTCGCCTACGACGTCGGCGGCATTCGCGAAGTGGTGAAGAACGGCGTGACCGGCGCGCTGCGGCCCGTCGGCGACGTGGATGGCCTCGCGGAATTCGGCGTCACGCTCCTTCGCGACTCCGCGCGCTGGAGCGCCATGAGCGCGGCCGCCGCGGCCGATGCGCGCGACCGATTCTCAAGCGACCAGATCGTCGCGCGCTACGAAGCGCTCTATCTCCGGTCGCTGTCGTAACCGGCTGATGAACGACCTCTCCGCATTTCAGGCGTTCGTGCTCGGCGCGCTCCAGGGGCTCGCGGAGTTCCTGCCGATCTCCAGCTCCGCGCACCTCGCGCTCGCGCCGTGGGCGTTCGGCTGGCCGGAGCCCGGGCTCGCGTTCGACGTCGCGCTGCACGTCGGCTCGCTCGCCGCGCTCCTGTGGTATTTCCGCGCGGAGTGGATCGTGCTGGTGCGGGCCGCGCTGTCCATCGTCACGACGCGTCGCGTCGAGACCGTCGAGCAGCGCCGCGTCATCCTGCTGGTCATCGCGACCATTCCCGGCGGCATCGCCGGTCTCCTCCTCGAGAAGAAGGCCGAGACCGCGTTCCGCGCGCCGGCGCTGACGGCCGCGGCGCTCATCGTGATGGGCGCCGTGCTCTGGATCGTCGATGCGCGCGCGTCGCGCGATCGCAGGCTGGACTCCTTCACCAATCTCGACGCCCTGCTCGCGGGCTGCGCGCAGGCCGTCGCGCTGATCCCCGGCGTGTCGCGCTCGGGCGCGACGATCACCGCGGGCCGCGCGCTCGGCTTCGACCGCGCGAGCGCCGCGACGTTCAGTTTCCTGATGTCGATGCCGATCATCGCCGCCGCCGCGCTGCTGAAAGTGCCGAAGGCGCTCGCGCAGGGCGGCGTGACGCTCCCGCTCGTGGTCGCCGTGGTGACGGCGGCGCTGAGCAGCGTGCTCGCCATCACCGTGCTGATGCGGTTCGTGAGGACCCGCGGTCTCGGCGTGTTCGCGCTCTATCGCTTCGCGCTCGGGGCGGCGGTGCTCGCGCTCGTCGCATATCGCGCGCATCAGTGACCAAGTCGTGACGAATCATACGATCGATGGCATGGACGCCGACGCGCTGGCCGCCGCGCTCGCGGTTCCGCGCGTCGTGCTCATGCCGCGCGTCACCTCGACCATGGACGAAGCCCATCGCCTTGGCGCGGAAGGCGCGCCCGGCGGCACGCTGGTCGTCGCCGACGAACAGACCGCGGGCCGCGGCCGCGGCGGGAAACGCTGGTCGTCCGAACAGGAACGCGGCCTGTGGATGACGCTCCTCGAGCGGCCCGGCACCGCGTCGGGGCTCGACGTGCTCTCGCTTCGTCTCGGGTTGCACGCTGCGCCGGTGCTCGAACCGTTCAGCGGCGCGCCGGTGCGGATCAAGTGGCCGAACGATCTCTACTCCGGCTCCCGAAAGCTCGCCGGCGTCCTCGTCGAGGCGCGCTGGCGCGAACAGAAAGCCGACTGGGTTGCGATCGGCATCGGCGTGAATATCGTGCCGCCGCCCGAGGTCGAGACCGCCGCCGGCCTGTTGCCGGGCACGCGTCGTCTCGCCGTATTGCTCGCGCTCGTGCCGGCGCTGCGCGCGGCGGCCACGGCGCGCGGGCCGCTCACGCCCGCCGAACTGGCGGAGTTCGACCGCCGCGACTTCGCGCGCGACCGGCACTGTCTCAAGCCGGCCGTGGGAGTCGCCAAGGGCATCACGAACGACGGAGCCCTGATCATCACGGGCGAGTACGGCGTTGCGCACTATCGCGCCGGATCGCTGGAATTTGCCACGGGAGTGGAGGCGCCATGAGCACAGGCGACAGGAGGAGAGGCGGCAGCATGCTCGCGTTCGATGTCGGAAACTCCGAGACCACCATCGGCCTCTGCAACGGGCTCCGCGTGAAGGAGCGCTGGCGCGTGACGACCGACGGCAGCCGCACCCCCGACGAAGTATTCCTGCTGCTGCTCGCGCTGCTCGAGTCGGCCGGAATCAAGCGCTCGGCGGTGAAGGGAAGCGCGATCGGCTCTGTCGTGCCCGCCGTGACGGCGCCGCTCGCCGAGGCGTGCGAACGGCTCACCGGAAAGGCGCCGGTGATCGTGGACGGCCGCTCCCGGCTGCCGATCACGCTCGACGTGGACGAGCCGCTGACCGTGGGTGCGGATCGCATCATCAACACGCTCGCCGCGAGCCGCACCTACAAGCGCGATTGCATCGTCGTCGATCTCGGCACCGCGACGACGTTCGATTGCATCAGCGCCGACGGCGTGTTCTTCGGCGGGGTGATCGCGCCGGGTGTTCTCATGTCCGCCGAGTCGCTGTTCAGGAAAACGTCCAAGCTTCCGGCCACCGAAATCGTGGCGCCGAAGAACGTGATCGGACGGCGCACGGAGGACTGTATCCGATCGGGCGTGGTGCTGGGTTCGGCGGAGTCTATCGACGGTTTGGTACGCCGGATCAAGGCCGATTGGCCCCGGCGAGGCAAGCCGCTGGTCATCGCGACCGGAGGGCTGGCGAGCACGTTCAAGTCGGTCTGCACGGAGTTCGACAAAGTCGAGCCGGACCTCACGCTGATCGGAACGGCCATGGCGTACGAACTGCTGACTTGATTTGATCGTAAGCTATTGCAGTAATGTTCGTTGCATGTTTCATATAACAAACAAGTTCACTAACGTACCGAACGCGAAACGCTCGAGCCGCGAGCGTTGACGCACCCGCTCCCCGTGGGTACGTTTCGGTGTTGTTAGCACTCGTCGTTGTTGAGTGCCAACGTGTGATTTCAATCGTCTCACACACCTATCCGAACCCAAAGCAGGAGGAACGCTCATCATGGCAGCGAAGACCGCTACCGCGTCGAAGGTCGCGCCATTGGCCGACCGTGTCGTCGTAAGGCCGCTGGAGGACACCGAGCAGATGCGCGGTGGACTCTACATCCCCGACACCGCGAAGGAAAAGCCGCAGCAGGGCGAAGTCGTGTCCGTCGGACCGGGCCGCTTTGAGAAAGACAAGCGCGTCCCGATGGAGGTCAAGGTTGGCGACAAGATTCTCTACGGCAAGTACAGCGGCACCGAAGTCACGATCGACAACGAGCCGGTGCTGATCCTGCGTGAATCGGACATCCTCGCCGTCATCAGTTAACCCTCCGCTAACACCAACCTCTTTTTGAAGGAATAACGCAATGGCAGCCAAAGAACTGCACTTCAACGTCGACGCGCGCGCGGCTCTCAAGCGCGGTGTCGATCAGCTGGCCGAGGCGGTGAAGGTTACCCTCGGGCCGCGCGGCCGAAACGTCGTCATCGACAAGAAGTTCGGCGCGCCGACGATCACCAAGGACGGCGTGACCGTCGCGAAGGAAATCGAGCTCTCCGATCCGGTCGAGAACATGGGGGCGCAGATGGTGAAGGAAGTCGCCACCAAGACCTCCGACGTGGCCGGCGACGGCACCACGACGGCGACGGTGCTCGCCCAGGCGATCTTCCGTGAAGGCCTCAAGAACGTGACGGCCGGCGCGAACCCGATGGCCATCAAGCGCGGCATCGACAAGGCCGTCAGCGCCGTGGTCGATGAGCTCAAGAAGATCTCCGTCCCGACGACCGGCCGGAAGGAAATCGCGCAGGTCGGCACGATCTCCGCGAACAACGACAAGGAAATCGGCGACCTGATCGCCGAGGCGATGGAGAAGGTCGGCAAGGACGGCGTGATCACGGTCGAGGAAGCCCGCGGCCTCGAGACCACGCTGGAGACGGTCGAGGGCATGCAGTTCGACCGCGGCTATCTCTCGCCGTACTTCATCACGGATCCCGAGAAGATGGAAGTCGTGCTCGAGGACGCCTACATCCTCATCCACGACAAGAAGATCGCGTCGATGAAGGACCTGCTCCCGATTCTCGAGAAGGTCGCGCAGGCCGGCAAGCCGCTGCTCATCATCTCCGAAGATGTCGAGGGCGAGGCGCTCGCGACGCTCGTCGTGAACAAGCTCCGTGGCACGCTGAAGATTGCGGCCGTGAAGGCCCCCGGCTTCGGCGATCGCCGCAAGGCCATGCTCGAGGACATCGCGGCGCTGACTAAGGGCGAAGTGATCTCCGAGGAGATGGGCTTCAAGCTCGAGAACACGACGATGGACAAGCTCGGCCGCGCCAAGCGCATCGTGATCGACAAGGACAACACGACGCTGATCGACGGCGCCGGTGACGAGGACAAGATCAAGGGCCGCATCAAGGAAATCGAAGTCGCGATCGAGAAGTCGACGAGCGACTACGACAAGGAGAAGCTCCAGGAGCGCAAGGCGAAGCTCGCGGGCGGCGTGGCCGTGATCAACGTCGGCGCGTCGACGGAGAGCGAAATGAAGGAGAAGAAGGCCCGCGTCGAAGATGCGCTGCACGCGACCCGCGCGGCCGTCGAAGAAGGCATCGTCCCGGGCGGCGGCGTCGCGCTGGTGCGCGCGCAGGTTGCGCTGAAGGGGCTCAAGCTCCACGACGACGAGCAGATCGGCGTCGACATCATCCGTCGCGCCATCGAAGAGCCGATCCGCATGATCGTGTACAATGCGGGCGGCGAAGGCTCGATCGTGGTCGAGAAGGTTCGCGCGTCGAAGGACAAGAACTTCGGCTACAACGCGCTGACCGACACGTACGAAGACCTCGTGGTGGCCGGCGTCATCGACCCCACGAAGGTGACCCGCACGGCGCTGCAGAACGCCGCGTCGATCGCCGCACTTCTCCTCACGACCGAAGCACTGATCGTCGAGAAGAAGGAACCCCATCCGGCTCCGGCGATGCCGGGCGGTGGCGGAATGGGGGGCATGTACTAGAGAAAGAAGGGCGATAAGCGACGAGTGAGGGGCGATCTGGCGAAGAGCGATGCGTGAGGAGCGAGGAGAAGGTCTCCTCACCCCGCGCACCTCACTCTTCACCAGATCGCCCCTCACTCGTCGCTCCTCACCGACGCATCGGATTCTGTTCGGGCCGGCCCAAGCCGTCCGACTGACGTTACAAAGCGCACTCCTATTGCGTCTTAGCCCGGAATATCGCAGCTTAGGTCGTTACACTGTATCTGGTTAACTTGCAGATGTCGGGGTTTTCACCGTTTCAACGCCAGTCACCGAACTCCCGCTCCCACCTCGTTGGAGGATGCATGTCCCGTAAGACCACGTTTGCCGTTGCCGCGCTCCTGTCGATCGTCGCCGCCAGCGCCGCTTTTGCCCAGGGCACCACAAAGGCCGATTCGACCATGAAGAAGGGCACGAAGATGGAGAAGACCGGCGCCAAGCAAGTGAAGGCCGGCGCTGCGGTCACCGCAAAGGGCGCCGCGATGAAGGCGAAGGGCGATTCCACCAAGGTGTCGGGCGCCGCGACCGCCAAGACGGGCGCGACGGTCGAGAAGGCCGGCAAGAAGATGGAAGCGAAGGGCGCCGCGACCGCCGAAAAGGGCACCAAGCTGAAGGCCAAGGCCGCCAAGGAAATGAAGAAGGATTCGGCCGCCGCGAAGAAGCCGTAAACTCCGCGCTTTCGCACGGAAAACGCCTCCCGGCTCGCGTCGGGAGGCGTTTCGTTTTTGGGTCGGGCTAGAGTGGGGCCAGAGAGCGGCTAGAGCGCGGCTAGAGCGCGGCTAGAGCGCGAGCGCCAGCTGGCGGACTCCGCCCGCCGCGTCGCCGAACGGTCCGGCCGCGCGATCCTGCGGGGCGGCAGCGACCGGGCACCTCGCCCGCGCGCCGCGGAGCGCAGCCTCCGCCGCGATCACCGCGTGCCTCGGCGTGTTGTTCACTTCGCTGAGATGGAGCAGCACCAGCTGGCGCAGCTGCTCCCCCGCCAGCTCCCGGGAGAGTGCAGCCGACTGCCGGTTGCTCAAGTGCCCCGAACCGCCCGAAATTCGCGCCCGCAGGAACGCGGGGTACGGGCCGGTGCGAAGCATCTCCTCGTCGTGATTCGATTCGAGGAGCAGCAGGTCGAGCCGCAGGAATGCCGTTCGCAGGGCGTCCGGCACCGCGCCCAGGTCGTGCGCGATCCCGGTTCGAAATCCCGTGCGCGTCGCCGTCGCCACCACCGCCGTCGGAGCCGAAGCATCGTGCGGAACGCGCACGAGCTCGAACTGCAGCGCACCGATCGTGAACGCCGCGCCGGACCGCAGTGCCGTGCAGCGGTGCTCGTCGAGCTCCGCGATCGCGGCGATCGTGCCGGCCGATCCGCAGACCTGCCACTTCCAGCGCCGCTGCGCCGCGCTCACGCCGCGCACGTGATCGATGTGCTCGTGCGTGACGACCACCGCGCTGATCGACTCCGGTTGAACCCCCGCACTCGCGAGCCGCTGCACGAGCGCCCGCGGCGAATACCCCGCGTCGATCAGCACGCGCGTGCCGTCGCTCTCGAGCAGGATCGAGTTGCCCTTGCTGCCGCTGCCGAGGGTCCAGGCTCTCACGCCGTCCTCACGTCCTGAAGTCGCCGCGCTTCGCCCACGCGGCGCTCAGCGTGCGCCGGCCGTTCTCGCCGAGCGTCACGCCGCGCCGTTCCATCACGCGAGCCGCAATCTCGAGAAACTTCACTGCGTCGAATTCCTTGAACGGCGGAACGTCGCCCCACGCGAACGGCGGAACGTACTTCGGGGGCATCGCGGTGCCGAACACGTTCGCGCCCGCGCCGACCACGCAGCCGGTCGTAAGGCGCGTGCCGATGCCGAGCTTCGCGTGATCGCCGATGAACGAGCCGAGGAACGTCTCGCCGGTTCGCCGGGTGCCGCCCGGCGTCCAGAGCGAAACCTTGCCGTAGCTGTTCTTCAGGTTGCTCGTGATGGTGCCGGCGCCGAGGTTCACCCACCGCCCGACCACGGAATTGCCGACGAAGCCGTCGTGGGCCTTGTTGGCGTGGCCGAGGAAGATCGTGCCGCTGAGTTCTCCATGCACGCGCGAATGCTCGCCGATCGAGCAGTTCTTGATCTTCCCGCCGGCCACCTGCACGTCTTCGCCGATCACGCACGGCCCCACGAGCCGCGTGAACGCCGCCACGCGCGCCCCGCGGCGCACGAGCACGGGACCCTCCGTCGTATCGATCAGCACGTACGGCTCGAAATACGCCCCGCGCTCGACGTGCGCGCCGTGCCCGCCGAGCACCGCGACGTGCGACGGCGGGTCCTCGGTGCCGCCGGCGAGGGCGGCGATGTCCGCGCCCATCATGTCGCTCAGCTTGCCGACGAGATCCCAGACCTCCTCCATCCACCACCCGCGAATCCCGGCGGCCGCGCCCGTCGCGACCGATTCGAGATCGAACGTGCCGTCGGCCAACTGCGACGAATCGAGCGGCAACGAGAGGCGGACCGCGGCGACCCGACCGTCGCACGTCCACGCGTGCGCGTCGCCGAGCGCCGCGTCGAGGGCGATCGCGAAGCGCGAGTTGGTCACGATCGTTCCGGCCGCGAGCGTCCCGTGCACGGACGGCGGCGCGTCGAACTCTTCGAACGCCGTGAGATGCGGCGCGCCCGCGAATCCGGCGGCGCGCGCGCCGGCGGCGCGCTCCCATCGCCGGCGGATCAGTTCCGCACCGGCCCGGAGCTCGCCGGCCGGCCGCGTGAGCGCAAACGGCTCGAACTGGCGCGCGCGGGCGTCGTCGTACAGCACGAGGGACGCGGTCACAGGTTGCGCACCTCGGCCGGCAGCGAATCGAGCAGCGTCTTCAGGTCGGCCGCGCGCTCGACCGTCGTCACGAGCGTCACGCCGTTTGTCGTGACCACGACGAGATCGTCCACGCCGTAGAGCACGACGGTGGGACCGTCGGCGTGCACGACGTTCCGGTGCGCCTCCTGCAGGAACGCCGTGCCCGAGTGCACGTTCCCGTCGGCGTCCGCGGTTCGCACCGCGCGGAGCGCCGCCCACGTGCCGACGTCGCTCCAGGCGAAATCGCCGGACACCACCATCACGCGGCTGCTCCGCTCGAGCACGCCGACATCGATCGCGATCGGCTTCGCGATGGCGGCGAAGAACGCTTCCTTATCCGTGGGATTCGCGTCGAGCGGCCGCGCGATTTCGGGGCAGTGCGCCCGCAGTTCATCGAGCAGGACGCCCGCGCGCCAGGCAAAGATACCGGAGTTCCAGAGACATCCTGCCGTGACCATCGCTTCCGCGTGCGCGCGATCCGGCTTTTCGACGAATCGCGCCACGCGCTTCAGCCGTCCGCTGACGACGGCGCCGGGCTCGATGTACCCGAGGCCCGTGTCGGCGAATCGAGGGACGATTCCAACGGTGACGAGGCCGTTCTCCGCCCGCGCCGCCTCCCCGGCCTGCAGGAGCGTTTGCAGGAACAACACAACGTTGCCGATCGCGGCGTCGGCGTGAACGGAAATCATGAGGGAGCCGGGTCCCGTGCGACGCTCGATCTCGTGCGCGGCCCACGCCAGCGCCGCCGCCGTGCCCGCGGGACGCGGCTCCGCGATCACGTTTTCGAGTGGCAGTTCGGGAACGACCCGCCGCACCGCCGCTGCGAGCGACGCGTTCGTGAGGATCAGCGTGCGCTCGGGCGGCGCGAGCGTCTTGACGCGATCGATGGTGTCTCGCAGCATCGGCTCGCTCGTGACCAACGGAAGCAGCTGTTTCGGCCGTTCCGGCGTGCTGATCGGCCAGAAGCGCGAGCCGATGCCGCCGGCGAGCACTACGATCCAGGCGGCTCCCACCGCCTCGCCGCTCCACTCCTTGAGCTCGACGACGTTCACGCTTCCACTCCCGTCAGTTCCATCACGCGCGCATACAACCTCTTCGGGCTGAACGGTTTCGTGATGAACGCCGTGGCGCCGAGTCGCATGGCCTCATCATATCGCTGGTCCTGTCCTGCCGCCGTCAGGATGATGCAGGGGAGGGCCTTCCACCTCGCGTCGCCCCGCATCTCCGCGAGCACCTCGAGCCCGGACCGGATCGGCATCATGAGGTCGAGGAGCACCAGCGCCACATCGGGGTACTGTTCGAGGGCTCGCAACGCTTCGGCTCCGTCGTACACCAGCGTGACTCGAAACGGGCCGAGCTCGAGCTTCGTTTGAATGATGCGGCCGATATGTGGTTCGTCGTCGGCCACCAATACGTGCCGCTTGGGCGGCACCGGGTCCGGCGGAAGTAGTGCCGTCAGAGAGCTGCCGTCAGACGAGCGCGGCGATGTTCGCGCGGTTGCGGCGCAGCTCGTAGAGCAGCTGGCCGAGGTTCGCCGTGGGCTGCACGAGGACGAGGAGCACGGCATCGGGAGAGAGGCAGGAAATCACGGCAAGTCCATGCTCGTGCTCCATGACGGCGGTCTGCAGCGCGCCGCGCGCGGCGGCCGCGCCGAATTCATCGGCGAATTGGATGATCGACGGCACGTGCGCGGCGACGTGCTCGGAATCGAGACTGGCTATGGCCTGGCTGTCGATCAGCAGGCCGTCGCGGCCGAGGACGACCGCAGCCTCGACGCCTTCGCGCTGCCGGAGGGCCGCAACGAGGTCGCGAATGGTTGGCATGGCCGCTCCGCAAAAGGTTGTCGAAGCATACCCCCTCACCGAGTGAAGTCAAGCGCCGGATTCGCTTGAAGTTGCCCCTCCTTCTGGATACACTACGCCTCTCGAAGATGATCTCAAACACTCTGCACTTTCGCGCTGGAATTTCCCGCCGGCTGCTCCCCGGCGTGTTGCTCGTGTGCGCCGCCGTCGTCGGCGCGTGCACGGGTCCGACGACGCTCGCGGGCCTGACTCAAAACGGGACGCAGCCGTTCTTCGTGCACGCGCTGTCGGGATCGGCGCTTGCGACGGCCACCGCGATCGCGTTTCCGGCGCGGTCGGTCACGCGCGTGGACGGCACGTTCAACTTCGACGTCGCGTTCGACATCGACGCGTCGGGCAACGTCATTCTGCTGACGCCCGAACTCGTGGGGCAGAATCCCGCCGGCAACCGGCTCGTGGGCATCATCACGGGCATCGGGTCGTACGACGCGATCCTCGAAGCGCCCCTCACCGGTTACACCGTCGATTCGGCGACGGTCGTTGCGCGGGGGCAGGCGGTCGCGGTGCAGGCGCAGGAATCGGTCTGCGCCACGTCGAATCCGACGGCGCCCTATCTGTACGCCAAGATCGTTATCGATTCCGTCGATCGCATCGGTCGCGGCATATACGGGCGCGCGATGATCGGCGGCGACTGCGGATTTCGCCAGCTGATTCAGGGCTTCCCGTCCTTCTGACCGTGATCGACCCGTGATCGACGGCCGGATGGTCCGCGAGCAGGCAGGCACGCTGCGCGAGGGCGTCCGGCGGCGGGGTTCGCTCGACAAGCACGGTCCCCTCATCGAGCGCGCGGAGCGGCTCGACCGCGACCGCCGGCTCACCATCCAGGCCGTCGAGGAGCGCAAGGCTGCGCGAAACGCAGCAAGTCAGGAAGTCGCGCGCAGGAAGAAGGCGGGCGAGAACGCCGACGATCTCGTCGCGAGCGCACGCGCACTCGGCGGCGAGATCGCGCGGCTCGAGGCCGAACTTGCGGCATCCCAGGGCGAGTTCGACGCGATCCTGTACGAGCTCCCCAACGTCACGCTTCCCGAGGTGCCCGAGGGCGATGCGACGGCCAACGTCGTCGTGAGCACGTGGGGTGAGCCGAGGGCCGCGCTCAGCGTGAAGCCGCACTGGGAGGTCGCGGAGACGCTCGGGCTGCTCGACCTGCCGCGCGGCGCGAAGATCTCGGGCTCGGGCTTCATCGTGTATCGCGGGCGCGGCGCGCGGTTGCAGCGTGCGCTGATGAACTTCTGCGTCGACCTGCACACGCGCGAGTTCGGCTACGAGGAGACGCAGGTGCCGCTCTTCGTCAATCGCGACGCGATGACCGGCACCGGCCAGCTGCCGAAGTTCGAGGAAGACATGTACGCGCTGCGCGACGACGCGCTCTTCGCGATTCC
>Ga0208080_1000094_pt1 | contig 41580 bp, 42 predicted proteins | sample NGESurdeep092012_3_FD_184476 | JGI IMG/M metagenome (GOLD analysis project Ga0208080, IMG submission 184476) | Arctic peat soil microbial communities from Barrow, Alaska - NGEE Surface sample 210-3 deep-092012 (SPAdes) | ecosystem: Environmental > Terrestrial > Soil > Wetlands > Peat ...
CGGCGCCGACGGCGCCGTGGTGGGCGCGCGGACGGCCGACGACGTCGACCTCCTCGTGGAGGCCGCGGCGCGGCGCTGAGCGGCCGCGCATGGGAAGATCGCGGGCATGACCTCGATCCCGGGCTCCGACCGAGCCGACCGTCCCGACCGCGCCGACGGTCCCGTGCCGACGCACGGCTGCATTCGGTGCGGCGCCCCGATCCCGCTTTCGGACGCGCTGTGCGCGGAGTGCAACCCGGGCGGCCTGGAGCAGCCGGCCGCCTCCCAGGCACACGGAACCGTCTTCGCGGGGATCGCGCTGACGGTCGTCGCGATGCTCGTGGGAGCCACGTTCCTCGTGGGCGGAGTGGGCCCGTTCACCGCGCAGCTGACCGCCGCGTCTCCGGTGAGCGGGGGACTGGCGCTGACCCTCGCGGTCACCAACGCCGGGGGTCGCGACGGGCAGGCCACCTGCCGGGTCTGGGACCCTGCGTACCTCGGCGATCCACCCATCGAGACCTACGTGCGCACGCCCTCGATCCCCGCCGGCGGGACGCTCACGTTCCAGCAACGCGTGGTCGACCTGGGGACCGAAGCCCGGGCGTTCGCCGTGGACTGCACCCGGTGACGGCCGGGAGCTGGGGCACGGAACTCACGGTCGCGGTTCAGCTCGTCGAGCGGGCCGGCCGCCTGGTCGCCGCCCGCTTCGAGGACAGCGGACCCGTCGCGTACAAGGGGGCGCACGACATCGTCACGGAGGTGGACCACGCCGCCGAGGCGCTGCTCCGCTCCGGTCTCGCCGAGCGCTTCCCGACGGACGCGTTCTACGGCGAGGAATCCGGCCGGGACGCGACGGTCGCGGCGCGGGTCTGGGTCTGCGACCCGGTGGACGGCACCATCAACTACGCCAACGGCATCCCGTTCTTCTGCGTCTCGCTCTCGCTCGTCGCCGACGGCCGGCCGGTCGTGGGCGTCGTGCACGACCCGCTTCGGCTCGAGACCTTCGCGGCCACGGCCGGGGGCCCCGCGACGCTCGACGGCCGGCCGGTTCACGCGTCGGCCAAGGAGCGCCTCTCCGACGCGGTGATGGCCCTCACCATCGGGGGTCGCGCGCCGGCCCGCCGGATCGCCCGGGTGCGCCACGAGATCCGGGTCTCGCGCACGATGGGCTCCGCCGCGCTCGCGCTGGCCTACGTCGCGAACGGCCGCTTCGACGCCTTCAGCCAGACCGTCGGGCTCTCCGCGTGGGACGTGGCCGCGGCCGGCTTCATTGCCGAACGAGCGGGCGCCATCGTGACGGACCTCGCCGGCGGTCCCTGGTTCGACCTCGCGGCCCCGGTCGGGAGGATGGGCATCCTCGCCGCGCCCGCGCCCCACCACGCCCGCCTGCTCGCGCTTCTCGGCGACGAGAGGGCCGTGGCGCCCGCCCGACGGTCAGGCGGCCGGGCGCCAGCGGTGCGGTCGCCGTCGGAGACCGGGTAGCCCCCAGCGCTCGCAGAAGGCCGGCCAGGCTTCCGGATCGGCGCCCTGCCAGCGCAGCGCGTCGGGCCCCGGCGTCCCCAGCGGCACCTCCGTGCGGAGCGTGGCGAGATCGCGGAACAGGACGGCGTCCGGCCAGCAGTCACGCAGCGTCACGGCCATCCGGTCGGCGCCGCGCACCGAGCGCGGCCACGTCCCGGGCGCCGCATCGCGGATCCCCTCCAGGGACCCGAAGGCGGCGAGGAGCGCGGCCGCGCCCTTCGACCCGAAGCCCGCGATCCCGGGGAAGCCGTCCGCGGCGTCGCCCACGAGGGCCAGGTAGTCGGGGATCGCGCGGGGCGGCACGCCCCACTTGGCGTGCACGCCCGCCTCGTCGTAGGTGATGTCGCGCCGCCGGTCACGGAGGACCACGCGATCGGCTCGGACCACCTGGGCAAGGTCCTTGTCGGGCGTGCAGACCAGGATCCGGTCCACGCCCGGCGCGTTCGCCCAGCGCACGGCGGCCGTGGCGAGCGCGTCGTCGGCCTCCCATTCCACCATAGGCCAGAGGACGAACCCGAGCGCGGTGATCGCCTCCTCGGCGATGGGGAACTGGGCCAGCAGCTCCGGCGGCACGCCCGCTTCGCTCTTGTACCCCGGCCAGCGGTCGTTGCGGAACGAGCGGATCACGCGGTCGTGGGCGCAACCAACGTGCGTCGCGCCCTCGTCCCGGACCAGCGCCAGCAGCGTGCCGGCCAGGCCCGCGACTGCCGTCAACGGAATCCTGTCGCGGCCGCGGACCGGTGGACGCGGGGCGTGGTGGGCGCGGAACAGCTCATAGGTCGCATCGACCAGGTGGAGCTCCATTGGCGACCCGCGATCCCGCGTGGGTGCTGCGCGTCGGCGGCTGACGGTCAGCCCGCGTCGGCGCCGGCGCCGGCGCCGCCGATCGCCTCCGCGTGGCGCGCCTCGACCATCTCCTTGAGCCGCTCGAGGTCGGCCTGGAAGATCGCGCCGAGGATCGGCTTCTGGACCAGCTGGCCCAGGTTCGGGAAGACCGGCGGCACCAGCCGCTCGTCCCAGCGCACCAGCGTGCGCCGCGCGTCGAGCGCCTCGAGCGCGATCCGCCCGGACCCCGCGAAGATCCCCACGTGCCGGATCCCGAAGGCGACCGGGGGGTCGTACTGGTCGATCTCGACCGGGTCCACGACGCCGACCAGGAAGATACGGACGTCGGCCTCGCCCCGCGTCCCGATCCCGACGGGTCCGGCGGTCAGCAGGCGCACCGAGCGCATCTCGCGCATCCAGAGCGGCTGGCGCTCGATGTCGGAGACCGCCTCCCAGACCGCGTCGATGGGCGCGTCGATCGCGATCGCCATCTTCATCGTGGGATCCGGCCCATCGCCGGACGCGATCACCGACCCGAGCCAGCGCTCGGCGGCCACGACGGCCCCGGCCGCGACGACCCCGAACAGGGCGACGGTCCGCAGGCTGGTCACGCCGTCGCTCCGGCGACGGCCACGACGGACGGCGCCACCAGGTCTACGCCGGTGTCGGCAAGCTGGGCCAGCGCGGCGGCGCCGTCGCCCGGGTGCAGGTCCACGGCCCGGACGCCCTCGACGAGCACGCTGGTCGGGAAGCCCAGGGCGACCGCGTCGAGCGCCGTGGCCCGGACGCAGTAGTCGGTGGCGAGCCCGCAGATCACCACCCGGGCGACGCCGTGCGCCCGCAGGAGCGCGGCGAGCTCCGTGGGCACGAGGTCGCCGCTGCCGGGGTCCCGCATCGTGAAGCCGGAGTAGCCGTCCTCCCCGTTCGAGCCCTTGCGCACGGCCGGCCCGGCGCCCGAGGTGAGTGCCGGGTGGAGCGCGGCGCCCCACGTCCCTGCCACGCAGTGGACCGGCCACGGACCGCCGTCCTTCGCGAAGTGCGGGGTGGACGGCGGGTGCCAGTCCTGCGTGTACGCGACCAGCGCGTCCCCGGCCAGCGCGGCGGCAATCTGCCGGTTCAGGTACGGGAGAATCGCGTCGGCGCCGGCAACACGCAGGCTGCCGGCCGGGTCGGCGAAGTCGTTCTGGACATCGACGACGATGAGCGCGGTCTCCGCATCGTAGTCCGGCTGCATGAGGCGACTCTACCCCAGCCACTCTGCCAGCGTCCGGCGGTCCGATGGGCTACGCTCCGGGCACTGCCGACCCGCTCCAGCTCGGAGCACCAATCGGGGCTCGCGGCCGTGTGCTGGAGCCACCCCAGCCTGACCCGGGTCCATGCCAGGAGTGCTCGCTCATGTACTCGGACGAGTTCAAGCACCAGCTGCCGGACGTCGATCCGGACGAGACCACCGACTGGATTGCCTCGTTCGATGACCTCGTGGACCAGGCGGGCGCCGACCGCGCCCGGTTCGTCATGTACAAGCTGCTGAAGCGGGCTCGCCAACTCCACGTCGGGCTGCCTCCCCTCACGCAGACCCGCTACATCAACACGATCAGCCCGGAGCAGGAGCCGTACTTCCCCGGCGACGAGGCGCTCGAGCGTCGCATCCGGCGGCTGGTCCGCTGGAACGCGATGGCGATGGTGCTGCGCGCCAACAGCGTCTCGCCCGGGATCGGCGGCCACCTCTCGACGTACGCCAGCTCAGCGAGCCTCTACGAGGTCGCCTTCAACTGGTTCTTCCGCGGCAAGGACGAGGGCGCCGGCGACCAGGTCTTCTACCAGGGGCACGCGGCCCCGGGGATGTACGCCCGCGCGTTCCTCGAAGGGCGGCTGAGCGCCGCCCAGCTCGACAACTTCCGGCGCGAGGTGCGCCCCGGCCAGGGACTCTCGTCGTACCCACACCCGCGCCTGATGCCCGACTTCTGGGAGTTCCCCACGGTCAGCATGGGCCTGGGACCGATCGCCGCCATCTACCAGGCTCGCTTCAACCGGTACCTGCTCCACCGGGGCGTGGCCGACACCAGCGGCTCGCGCGTCTGGGCATTCCTCGGCGACGGCGAGATGGACGAGCCGGAGGCGCTCGGCGCGCTCTGGGTTGCGGGCCGTGAGCGGCTGGACAACCTGACCTTCGTCGTCAACTGCAACCTGCAGCGCCTGGACGGACCGGTCCGCGGCAACGGCAAGATCATCCAGGAGCTGGAGGGGATCTTCCGCGGCGCCGGGTGGAACGTGGTCAAGGTCATCTGGGGTCGCGAGTGGGACGACCTACTTGCGCGCGACGTTGACGGGACGCTCGTCAACAAGATGAACGAGACCGTGGACGGCGAGTTCCAGAAGTACTCGGTGGCCGGCGGCGCCTACATCCGCGAGCACTTCTTCGGCCCGGACCCGCGCCTCCGCCGGCTGGTCGAGCACCTGTCGGACGACGACCTGATCCGGCTCCGCCGGGGCGGTCACGACTACCGCAAGCTCTACGCCGCCTACAAGGCAGCCACCGAGTTCCAGGGCGCGCCCACCGTGATCCTTGCCAAGACCATCAAGGGCTGGACGCTGGGCGCGGGCGTGGAGGGGCGCAACATCACCCACCAGACCAAGAAGCTCTCCGAGGCCGAGCTGCGGGTCTTCCGCGATCGGCTGGAGCTCCCGATCCCGGACGACCAGCTGGCGGACGCGCCGTACTACCACCCGGGCCCCGACTCCGAGGAGATCCGCTATCTCCTCGAGCGCCGCCGGGCGCTCGGTGGCGGGCTCCCGAAGCGGGTCGTCCGGAGCCGGCCGCTGCCCGCTCCAGTCCCGGAGACCGACCGGGAGTTCTCGGCCGGCTCGACGTCCGCCGTCAGCACCACGATGGTCTTCGCGAAGCTCCTGCGGAACCTCATGCGCGACCCTGGGTTCGGCAAGCGGGTGGTCCCGATCATTCCCGACGAGGCGCGCACGTTCGGCATGGATCCGCTGTTCAAGGAGGTCGGGATCTACGCCAGCGGGGGCCAGCACTACGAGCCGGTCGACTCCGAGCTCGTCCTCTCGTACCGCGAGGCGAGGGACGGCCAGGTGCTGGAGGAGGGCATCACCGAGGCGGGCTCGATGGCGTCCCTGCAGGCCGCAGCCACGTCGTACGCGACGCACGGCGAGCCGATGCTGCCCTTCTACATCTTCTACTCCATGTTCGGGTTCCAGCGGACCGGCGACCAGGCCTGGGCGCTGGCCGACGCGCGCGGCCGTGGCTTCATGCTCGGCGCGACGGCCGGCCGGTCCAGCCTGAACGGCGAGGGCCTCCAGCACCAGGATGGGCACAGCCAGCTGCTCGCCTCGACGATCCCCAGCATCCGCGCCTACGACCCGGCCTACGCGTACGAGCTGGCGACGATCATTCGCGACGGCATCGAGCGCATGTACGGGCGGGGCGAGGACGTCTACTACTACGTCACGCTCTACAACGAGAACTACCTCATGCCGCCGGCGCCCGAGGGTGCCACCGACGGGATCGTGCGCGGGATCCACCGGGTCCTGGCCGCCCCGGAGGTCGCCGGCGGCGCGAAGGCGCGCGTCCGCCTCGTGGGGTCGGGCGCGATCCTCCAGCAGGCCGTCGCCGCGCAGGCGCTCCTCGCGGAACGGTTCGGGGTCGCCGCCGAGGTCTACAGCGCCACGTCGTGGCAGCAGCTCCGCGTGGACGCGCTCGAGGTCGAGCGCTGGAACCGGCTCCACCCGGGCGAGCCGGCCCGGACCCCGTACGTGTCGCAGGTGCTGGGACCTGACGGCGGGCCGGTCGTGCTGGTCTCTGACTGGGTCAAGGCGCTGCCGGACCTGCTCGGCCGCTGGCTGCCGGCGGGCTACGTGTCCCTGGGAACCGAGGGCTTCGGCCGCAGCGACACCCGCGAGGCGCTCCGGGCACTGTTCGAGATCGACGCCCCGAACGTCGCGCTGGGAGCGCTGACGGCACTCTCGCGGCGTGGCGAGCTACCGGCAGCGGACGTGGCCGCCGCGATCGCCTCGCTCGGCATCGACCCGGAGAAGATCGACCCGCTCGCGTTCTGACACGGGGAACCGGGCGCCGGCCCGGGACGTCAGGGGTCCGGACCCGTTGCCTGCCGCCCGGCAGCCGGCCTGAAGGAGCCCCACCATGACATCGCTCACCAATCCTGTGGCCCGACCCCGCCTCGGCTGGCTCGCCGCGGGCGCGTTCGCCGGCCTTGCCGCCGCGGTGGCCTTTGGCCCCGCCCTCATGCCGCCCGGCGCCCGCGCCGTCGATCCCGCGACCACGACACCGGAGCACACGATCAGCGTGAGCGGCCTCGGGCGCGTGACCACCGTGCCGGACGTGGCCGACGTCCAGGTCGGCGTGACGCTCAGCCGCGCCAAGGTTCGCGACGCCCAGGCCGCGGCCGCGACCGCGATGGCCGCGGTGCTCGCCGCCCTGCGGACCGCTGGGGTCGCCGACAAGGACATCCAGACGACCCAGCTCTCGCTCCAGCCGGTCTATGACTACTCGTCGAGCGGCACGCCTCCGCGCCTCACCGGCTACCAGATCGTGAACTCGGTGAAGGCGACCGTGCGGAAGCTCGACACGCTCTCGGACGTCATCGACGGCGCCCTGGCGGCCGGCGCCACGTCCCTTGACGGCATCACCTTCCGCGTCGACGACCCGTCGGGGGCCGAGGCGCAGGCGCGGACCGCCGCGATGTCGGACGCCCTGACGAAGGCGGACGCGCTCGCCAAGGCGGCGGGCGTCTCGATCACCGGCGTCTCGTCGATCACCGAGCAGTCCGGATCGACCCCGGTCCCGATGGCCTACCCGGCAGCGGGCCCCGCGCTCGACAAGGCCGCCTCCACGCCCATCGCGGTCGGCACGAACGAGGTGGACGTCTCGGTGAGCGTGGTCTACCTGATCCCCTGACCGTTCGAGGGCTCGCTATCCTGCGGGGAGTGCCACTCCCCGCAGGATTACCCGTCTTCATCGTCGATGCGTTCACCGGCCCTCGGTTCGCCGGCAATCCGGCCGGCGTCGTGCTCCTCGACGAGCCGCGCGACGACGCGTGGCGCCACGCGGTGGCCGCCGAGCTGCGCCATTCCGAGACGGCGTTCCTGGAGCCAGCCGACCGCGGCGCGTGGAGCCTGCGCTGGTTCTCTCCGACCATCGAGGTGGTCCTGTGCGGCCACGCGACTCTCGCTGCCGCCCACGTCCTGTGGGAGACCGGGCGGCTGGCCGCGGGCAGGCCCGCGCGCTTCGCCACGCGGAGCGGCGAGCTCACTGCCCTGCGTCTCCGGGACGGTCGGATCGAGCTGGACCTGCCGGTCGATCCAGTCCGGCCGATCGAACCGCCTGCCGGCCTCCTCGCGGCGTTGGGGAGTGAGCCGGTCTTCGTGGGCCGCGGTGCCACGGACGTGCTCGTGGAGCTTGCGTCTGCGGCCGACGTCCGCCGGCTCGCGCCCGACCAGGTCTGGCTTGCCGCGAGCATCCCGGACGGGCTGATCGCGACGGCACCAGCGGACGTCCCGGACGCCGCGATCGTGTCCCGCTACTTCTGCCCCGCCGCGGGAATCCCCGAGGACCCGGTCACGGGCTCAGCGCATTGCGCGCTCGCGGCGTACTGGGCGCCTCGCCTGGGGCCATCGTTCCGGGCGCACCAGGTGTCGGAGCGCGGTGGCGTCCTGGACGTCGTGGTCCGCGGCGACCGCGTGGGCGTGGCCGGCCGGGCGATCACGCGGATCGAGGGAACGCTCCGCACCTGACCGTGGGCCGCCCCGGGACACGCGAGTGCCGGGAGGTCAGGAGCTCGCCTGCGCGCCGTCGGTGTCGGGACCGTACCCCGCGAGCCGGGCGGCCAGCGACGCCGCGTAGGCCGGCGTCGCGCCATGAGCGTCGTGGCGGAAGAAGACGAACGCGTCGCGCCCGTCGGCCAGGAACGGTTCGAGGCGCGCCGCCCAGGCGTCGATGTCCGCCGTCCCGTACCGCTCTCGACGCAGCCGCAGGTAGACGAACGGCCCGGTCACGGTGAGCGGCGGGTCCGGCGCGTCGTCGGTCTCGGTGCAGACGACCACGGCGCCGGCCGCGTCCGCGATCGAAAAGACCTCGTCCACGTGCCAGGTCGCGTCCTGGAGCTCCAGCGCCAGCGGCACGGCCCGCGGCCACGCGGCCAGCAGCGCGGCCAGGCGCACGTCGTCGCGACGACGGTCAGCCGGGATGCGGACCAGCGCCGCGCCCAGGCGGCTGCCGAAGGCCGCGAGGGGCGCCGTGAGCCAGGCAAGGGTCGCCGCCGGGTCGGCCGAGTAGGCGCGGAGGACGCCGGTTCGCAGCAGCTTGACGCTGAACCGGAAGGCCGGCGGCGTCCGGGACGCCCACGCGGCGGCCTGGTCCGCGGATGGATGGCGGTAGTAGGAGGTGCTCAGCTCGACCGTCGAGAGGCGGGTCGCGTACGCGGGCAACATCGCCTCTCCACGCGTGCCCGCCGGGTAGAACGCGGGTGCCCACCCGGGGTACGAGAAGCCGCTGGTCCCGACGCGAAGAGTCCCGCCGCTCACGGCGGATCGGTCGGGCAGGGGAGCGCCGTCAGGCGTCCGGCGGCAAGCAGGCGTCCGGCGCCGTCCGGACCCGGGCGCCGAGGCCGCGCACCACGCCCTCGAGGACGCGGACCAGCGCGTCGCGGTCGTCTTCGGGGATCTGGGCCAGGAAGTGCGTCTCGACGCCGCGGAGGTGCACCGGCGTGGCGTCCCGGAGCCGTTCGTAGCCCGCGTCCGTCAAGGTTGCCCAGGAGACGCGGGCATCCTCCGCGCAGGCGGCGCGCGTCACGAGCCCGGATGCCTGCAACCTGTCGACCAGCCGAGAGACGCCGCTGCGCGAGAGGACGACCCGCTCCGCGAGCTCGCTCATCCGGAGGCGCCACTGGTCGGCGAGCGCGAGCTGGACGAGCGCGTCGTACTCGGCGAGCCCGAGGTCGCGCTCCGCGTGGAGCTCCGACTCGAGCAGGCGCGTGACTGCAGCGTGGGCGCGCAGGAACGCCAGCCAGGTGCGGAGGCGCGGGTCGTCGGCGCGCGGAACCGGCATCTCGCTGGGGGGACGGGCGATGGTGTCGGTCATTGCGGGATCCTACGTGGTTCGCCGGGATTCGTGAACCCCAATCCACGGTTGAGGTTTCTTGTCCTTAGGTTGTTGCATACGCAAGCATCTTCTGTTATGGTTGCGTTGTCAACTACATACGGGCCGGACGCAGCGCGACCGGACCACTGGGAGCAGAGAGACCGCGATGAGCACCTGGCAGCTGGACACCGCCCACACGACCGTGAGCTTCACGGCCAAGCACATGATGATCACGAAGACGCGGGGCATCTTCAAGGGTGTCACGGGCACGATCGAGTTCGACGAGGCCAACCCGACCGGGTCGTCCGTCGCCGTCGCCATCCCGACCGCGATGATCGACACCGGCATGGAGCCGCGTGACAACCACCTGCGCTCCGCCGACTTCTTCGCCGCGGCGAGCTTCCCGACGCTCACCTTCAGGAGCACCAGGGTCGTGCGGAACGGCGACCGCTGGGCGATCACCGGCGACCTGACGATCCGCGACATCACCCGCTCCGTCGTCCTCGACACCGAGCACCTGGGCATCGTCACCGCGATGGACGGCCGCCGCCACGCCGGCTTCGAAGCCACGACGAAGATCAGGCGCTCCGACTGGGGCCTCACCTGGAACGTGGGCCTCGAAGCGGGCGGCTTCCTGGTCTCGGACGACGTGACCATCGAGCTCGAAGTCGCCGCCGACGAGCTGGCAGCGGCGGCCACGGAGCGACAGCTCGTGGGCGCCGCTGCCTGAGCCGCCGCTGCCCCTGACACGAGCCCCCCGGCCGGCCCCGGCCGGGGGGCGCCGTCTCGCGTCCGGGCGATGCCGTCAGGGCGTCGGCAGCAACGCGGTGCTCGTGCAGTCCGCCGCCGTGACGGACTTCGCCAGGAGCCTGTCCGGCAGGCCCGCCATGAACGCGATCGAGCGCTGCCACAGGGCGGGGTCCACCGCCCCCAGGCCGTTCGCGCGGGTGTAGTCGCTCTCCCAGAGGGCGATGGTCGCCTGCAGGACCGCAAGCTGGGCCGGGCGGTCCGTCGCGAGCTCCGGGATCTCGACGACAGCCGCGTCGACGCCCTTCTGTGGATCGGCCTCGATGTCGCGCATCGCGTGCTGGGTCGCGGCCACGAACGCCCGCAGGGCGTCCTTCTTGGGGCCGTTGAGCGCGGCCGCGCTCACGATCAGCCCAGGGCCGGGCAGCTGGCTGGCCGGCGGAAGCGCGAGCACGCTCGCCTGCTGCCCGCCCAGCGCCAGGCGAATGGGCTCGTTGTTGGCGTAGCCCGTCGCCGCATCCACGGCGCCCTGCTGGAGGGCGGCGAGCTGGCCGAAGTCGGGGAAGAGCACCAGCTGCAGGTCGGCCGTCGTGAGCCCGACGCCTGCCAGGAGCGCCTCGAGCTGGATCCAGCTCGACCCGAACTTGCCCGGAATGCCGACCTTCTTCCCCTTGAGGTCCGCGGCCGTCGCGATGCTGCTGGTCGACTTCGAGAAGACGATGTTCGGGAACTGCGCGAAGACCGCGAAGACGTACCGGATGGGGATCCCCTGGCTGACTGCCGGGATCACGCTGGTGCCGTCGGAGATGCCGACGTCGACGGCGCCCTGGCCCACCAGGGTCACGAGCTCCGGGTCGATCTTGTTCTGGAACTCGACCTGGAGGCCCGCGTTGCGGTAGTAGCCGGCCTGGTCCGCCAGGTAGAACTGGGCGAACTGGATGTTCGGGATGTAGCCCAGGCCGACAACCAGCTTGACGGGCGCCGACGGGGTGGGGGAGGCGATCGGCGCCGTCGCCACGCCGCCGCCGCAGGCGCTCGCCACGAGGGCGAGAGCCGCCAGGGCCGCGCCGGCAACGGCCCGTGGGCCCGGACGCGGCCCGTGGTGGCGGGGCGGCACGAGCGGACCCGTGCGACTGGTCGGAGTCTGGCTTGCCGGCATCCTGGTCCTCCGTGAACAGCACGGCCCGGGGCGCGGCACGCGGTGCGTCGCGGGCGCGGCAGCGCACGCGACCTGCCTTCTCTCATCCGGACTCTGACCGTCGGCTCCCGCCGGACGGCGTCTCCGCCGCCCCGGGATCTGCAGCCAGGCTACGGCCGGGCTGCTCGTGGGCTCGCCCGACGACGGGTCGCCGGGCCGGACCACCGGTCGGGGATTGCACCCTGCCCCGAAGGCCGCCAGAGCGTAGCACGGACGCCGACGGGTGCCGGATCCGGGGCCCTCGCCGATCAGGCCGCCGGGATGGCGTACCGCCGTTCGACCAGCAGGACGATGCTGTAGAGCGCCACGCCGATCAGGGCGATCGTCAGGAGGGTCGCGAAGAGGAGCGGGATGTCGAACAGGCTCCCGCGGGCCAGGTTGATGAGCACGCCCAGGCCCGTGTCGCCGCCGGTCCACTCCGCGACGATCGCGCCGACGACGGCGAGCGTGACCCCGATGCGGAGGCCGCCCAGGATGCCCGGCAGGGCGGCCGGCAGCTCCACCATCCAGAGCCGCTGGCGGCGGGTGACCCGATAGCTGCGGGCCATCTCCAGGAGCCGCCGATCGACCCCGTGGACGGCCACGACGGTGCTGACCGCCACCGGGAAGAAGACGATCAGCGCCACGATCAGGGCGTGGGCGAGCAGCCCGCTCCCGAACCAGAGCGCCATGAGCGGCGCGAGCGCGAGGATGGGCACGGCCTGGGCCGCCACGAGGTACGGCGAGGCGACCCGGTTGGCGAGGCTCGAGCGCGCCAGGACGTAGCCGGTGAGCATCCCTGCCAGCGCCCCGCCGAAGAACCCGAAGCCGATCTCGGCAAGCGTCGTGGCGACGTGCGGCTCCATTGTGCCGTCGACCCAGGCAGCCACGAACTTCTGGCCGACGACCAGGGGTCCGGGCAGGATGAACGTCGGGTAGTTGGCGACGATGACGAGGAGCTGCCAGCCGGCGAGGAAGACACCGAAGGCCAGCAGCGGGGGAACCACCCGGTCCCGGCGGATCACGGGATGGCCTCGTCGGGCTGGGGGTGCGCCGGCACGTCGCCCGCCGCGACGGCGAACGCGTCGTCGGTCGCGCCCTCGAGGTGGGCCCGGATCTCGGCCGCCGTCCGGGTCACGGTCGCCGCGTCGAGGTCGCCCGGCCGCCGGGGTCGCGGAAGCTCCACGACGACATCGGCCACCAGCCGGGCCGGGCGCGGCGACAGGACGACGACGCGGTCGGCGAGGAAGACTGCCTCGGCGATCGAGTGGGTGACGACCACGATCGTGGCGCCGATCCGGTCCCAGAGGCGGAGAAGCTCCACGTTGAAGCGTTCGCGCGTGAGCGAGTCGAGCGCGCTGAACGGCTCGTCCATCAGGAGGACCGCGGGCTCGAGCGCCAGCGCACGGGCGATCGCGACGCGCTGGCGCATGCCGCCCGACAGCTCGGCCGGTCGCGCGCGGCTCCAGTCCCGCAGGCCCACCAGGCCCAGCAGGTCCGTGACCCGGCGCTCGCGCGCGTCGCGGTCGCGTCCGGCGACTTCCAGGGGGAACGCGACGTTGGCGAACGCCGAGCGCCACGGGAGGAGGCGGGACTCCTGGAAGACGAGGCCCACCCGAGAATCCGGGCCCGTCACCGGGCGCCCCTCCACTTCGACCGTGCCGGCCCGGGCCGGAAGCAGGCCGGCGATGACCCGCAGGAGCGTGCTCTTGCCGCAGCCGTTGGGGCCCACCAGGGCCACGATCGACCGCGGCGCGATCTCGAGATCGAGGCCCTCGATGACCTCCGTCCGGCGGCCGCCCACGCGGAAGTCGAACCGGAGGCCGTCGAGGCGGATGGCCGGGGCCGAGCCGTCGTTCGGGGGAGGGCCGGGCTCGCGGAGCGCGCGGCCGGGCTCGGCGGTCACGATCACCTCCGGGGCGGGGGCGCGGGCGGAATGGGTCCCGCGTGCACGTCCCGGAGTCTACAGCGCGGCTCGACGGGCATGAAGTAACCCGAAGGGACCGTCGGTCCCGGCCTCCATCGCGACTCCTTGCGGAGCGCGGCCCCCTTGCGGGAGCTCCGGCGCGCCTTGCGGCTCGCCGTCCGTCCTTGCGGACGGGGTCCCCGTCATCGTTGCCGACGACGAGTCAGCCGGTGGATCACGTGCCTCCCTTGCGAGAGGGACGGTTCCCCTTACGGAGAACCCGGCTCACCTTGCGATGAGCCCGGCCGCCTTGCGGCGGTCCCGCGATCCGTTTTCCTCGGCCCCTTCGGGCAGACCAGATGATGGCCCGGCGGACCCCGCGGGCGCAAGGGGACCTGTCCACGAGAATCCGGGACTCTGGACCACTTGTCCACGAACCGTCCACGACAGTTGTCCACGAAGGCCGGGCGGCCGGCGCGGCCGGCGAGGGTGCGAATCCCCCGACGTGAGGGAGTTCCTATCCGATGTTGCGGCTGAACCCGCAGATCGGGCAGCTGGCGAAACCGGAGCGCGGGTCCAGCTCCAGGTGCGTCGTGCAGCCGTTCGTGCCGCAGTAGAGGCGGTCGTCGGCAAGGAAGTGGCGGCGCAGGCGCCGGCTGTCTGCCGAGCGCGCCGCGAAGGCGAAGGGTCCGCCCGGTCGGCGGAGGGTGGAGGTGCGAGGCATGTGCGGTGTGGAACCTTTCCGGACCGGGTGCCCACGTGGCACACCGGCCATATTGTGAGATGTCGATCGCTCGACGGCGAATGGAGCCGGAGCGGCCGGGGCGTCCGTGCGGCGCGGGAGCGGGTCGTTGGGTGCTCGAACCTGCGCCGGGCGCGTTGCCCTGCGGCAAGGATGGCCCACCCGGGCCGATCCGTCAAACGCCCCGGCATCGGGCGGCACGCGCCGGCCCGCTGCGGGACGACGCAGCCGCGCCGCGAGCGTCGTCAGTTGCGACGATGCTGGCGCGGCCGCCGGTCAGTGGCGCTGGCCGCGGCAAACGCCGCGGCATCGGCGGCACCGGCCGCGCACTTCACGAGCAGCGCGTTGATCTCGCCCTGGAAGGGCCGCCCGATGCGGGTGCGCGCCAGCCATTCCAGGTATTCGGGGTCGCTGGCGGCGATCTGGGCGAGGGACCAGCCCGCGTAGCGGCCGAAGTCGAGGACGCTGCCCGCCGGCGCGCCTGGCGGCCGGGCGGGCGGCGACGCCGGCGTCGGCGCGCGCATCTCGTAGCTGACCACCGGCGGCGGCGATGCGGGCTTCCGCTTCGCCTCCGCCTGGGCCTGGTCATGGGCGGCCCGCCTCTCGGGGTCGCGCAGGATCCCCCAGGCCTGGTTGAGGGCGGCCATGCGATCCTGCGAGCCGGTGGAGACGTCAGGGTGATACTTGAGCGCCAGCGCCCGATAGGCGGCCCGAATGACCTCCGGCTCCGCTTCGGGGTCGACCTGGAGGACCTTGTACGGGTCGCCGACAGACAACATCAGCGCGATTGTGGCCTGTCGCCACCGCGTGGAGACACCACCCGGAGGTACCGGGACCCGCGGGGCCGCCTGCCGCCGGCGAAGCCCCTGCTTCAGGCCTCGACGAGCGAGCGAACCGCCTCGCGGAAGGCGGCCGTGTGGCGATCGACGTCGGATTTCGTGGTCGCCGGCGACATCAGCGCCATGTTGTGGAACGGCGTCAGCAGGATCCCGCGGTTGAGCGCGTGGAGGTGCATGTACTGCCCGAGCTCGAAGTCCATGCCCTGCGCGGCCTCGGCGCCGCTTCGCGGCAGCTGCGTCTGGAAGAGGTACTCGGCGCGGCAGCCCAGGCGCGAGACGTGCCAGGGCACGCCGAACTCGTCGATGGCGGCCTGCACACCGGCGGTCCAGCGCTCGCCGAGCGGGATCATCCGGGCGAAGTTGGCCTCCGTCAGGACGTGTGCCAGGGTCGTCCGGATCGCGGCCAGCGAGAGCGCGTTCCCGGCGAGCGTCCCCCCGACGCCGCCCACGTCGATGAGCTCGAGATCCGCGTTCGCGGCGAGGATCCGGTCGGCGACCGCCTGGCTGAGCCCGTAGGTCCCGGCGGGGATCCCGCTCCCGATCGCCTTGCCGATCGTGAGGAGGTCCGGGTCGAGCCCCTCGGCCCGGGTGTAGCCGCCGGGGCCGGCGCAGATCGTGTGCGTCTCGTCGATGACCAGGAGCGTGCCCGTCTCCCGGGTGAGGCGCCGGAGCGTGTCGTGGTAGCCGGGCTCCGGGTGGACGATCCCGACATTCGTCATGACCGGCTCCGCCAGGACCGCCGCCACGTCGCCCGGCGCCAGCGCCGCCTCGAGCGCGGCGACGTCGTTCCACTGGACGACCTTCGTCGTGAGTCGCGGGTCCACGGCCGGCCCGATGTTCCCATCCGACGGTCCCACGACGCCGTCCCGCAGCGTGGCAAAGGTCTCGTCCACCGAGCCGTGGTAGCAGTGGTCGAAGACCAGCACGTAGGGCCGGCCGGTGATCTGCCGGCAGAGGCGGAGCGCGAAGCGGTTCGCGTCGGTGGCGCTCAGCGTGAACTGCCAGAAGGCCAGCCCGAAGCGTCGCTGGAGCTCCTCGCCGACCTCGACCGCGACTTCGCCGGGCAGCATGGTCGTGATGCCGCGGACGAGCTGCGCGGCGATCCCGGCGACCGCCTCCTCCGGCGAGTGACCGGTCATGGCGCCGGTGTCGCCCAGGCAGAAGTCGAGGTAGTCGTGCCCGTCCACGCAGCGGAAGTGGGCGCCGGTGGCCTCCTCCACGAAGACCGGGTACGGCCCGGCCCACTTCGCCATCCAGCTCATCGGGACGCCACCGAGGAGCGATCTCGAGGCGCGCTCGAAGAGCGCCTTCGAGCGCGGATGCGCGGCCCCGAACTGCGCAACCTCGTCGGCCATTCTCGCCGCAAGTCGTCCCCGGTCGATCGTTGCCGTCATCGTCGGATGCCTCCGTGCCCGTCCCTGCGCGCGACGCGGCGCTCGCCGCCCGAGGTGAGTCCAGCGTAGGGGAAGCGCCCCGGTCGCGCGTCCCGGTCGCGACGAGTGGTACGCTCGGCTGCCGTGACAGGACAGGATCCCCCGTCGGCCGTCCCCCCGCGGGGCGTTGCGCGCGGCCGCTTCGTTCCCGCGCTGCTGGACGCCGTGGTGCCCGGGCTGGGCCACCTCGCGGCGGGTCGGATCGCGCGCGCCGCGGTGTTTGCCATCCCGACGGTGCTGCTGGTGGGGCTTCTCGCAGGGGCGGCAGTCTCCGCCGGGCTGCCTCGGCTGGGCAGCCTGGCGCTCGACGACCGCGTGCTGCTGGGACTCATCGGGCTCCAGGCCGTGATCCTGCTGTGGCGCCTCGCGGCGATCGGATCCAGCCTGCTCAACCCCAGCCTGCCCCGGCTCCGGGGCCGCGACGCGATCCCGATCATGCTGCTCGCGGTCGTGGCGGTTGGCCCGCAGGCCTACCTCGGGTACGCGACGAACGTGGCGCGCGAGCAGGAGGCAATCGTCTTCGCCCCATCCGCGGCCGGGAGCGGCGCGTGGAATCCCAGCCCGTCGCCCGGCCCGCCGTCCTCCCAGGGCCCGGTGGCGAGCGCCGACGCGAGCGCCGCGCCGTCAGCCTCGCCTTCGCCTGCCGTCGCGCGGACCAACGTGCTCCTCATCGGCGTGGACGCGGGCGCCGGCCGTTCGACGTTCCTGACGGACACGCTGATCGTCGCGTCCCTTGACCCGGTCGGCGAGACCGTTTCGCTCCTCTCCCTCGCGCGCGACATGGTGGACGTGCCCCTGCCCGGCGGTCGCACGTACTCGGGCAAGATCAACTCACTGCTCTCGTATGCCCGGCTACATCCCGGCGAGTTCCCCGGATCGTCCGGAGACGGGCACGACGTCCTCATGGCGGCTGTCGGCACGCTCCTGGGCCTGGACATCCAGCGCTACGCCCAGGTGAACCTGGGCGGCTTCGTCGCGCTGGTCGACAGCCTGGGCGGGGTGGACGTCAACGTGGCGCACGCGTTCTGTGATCCGTCGTACGACGAGTACGGCATCCCCGCCGGCTTCGCGATCACCGCCGGACGCCACCACCTGAACGGCTCGCAGGCGCTCGCCTACGCGCGCGTCCGGAAGGCTGCCGGCGAGTCGGACTTCACCCGCCAGGCCCGGCAGCAGGAGCTGCTTTCCGGGGTCCGGGACGCGGTCGTGAAGGGCGGCTTCCTGGGCGATCCGCTCGGGTTCCTCCAGGCGGTCGGGCAGACCGTCGAGACGAACCTCCCGCGGAACCTCGTCGTCCCGCTCGCCCAGGTCGCCGAGCGGGTCGACCGGTCGAAGACCTATCGCGCGGTCGTCACCTACCCGCTGGTCCGGCCGGGCTTCGACGTGCGCGGCTCGATCCAGCTGCCGGACGTCGCTGGAATCCGGGCCCTCGCGGCGCAGCTCTTCCCGTCGCCGGGAACGCTTCCCGCCGTCGCCCTCGCGGCGCCCCAGCCGGCCGCGCCGCGCGCGTCAGGGAGCGGCGTCTCGTCGTGCCTGCCGGCGGCCATACCGAAGCCGGCCCCGACGCGCGCGGCAAGCCCCAGCCCGAGCCCGTCACCCTCGGCGACGCCCCCGGATGGCTCCGCGCCCTCTCCCACCGAGCCCACGCCCGGCACCGAGCCGTCGCCCAGCCCATCGCCCATCCCGTCGCCCGGCTCGTCGTCCAGCCCGGCGCCCTGACCTGAGTGAGGCTGCCCGCGCCCGGAGCGCGGCCGTCGGGGTCAGTGCGGGTCAGTGCGGGCGGAACGTCAGCAGCGGTTCGGGAGCCTCCTCGTCGGCCTCGTGGCCCGCCACGTCGTCCAGCTCCCAGGTGAGGCCCGACGTGACGCCGACGACGCCGCCGAGATCGCGGATGACCTCGACGATCGTGTCCGCCAGGGAGCGGCGCTCCACGCGGCCACCGAGGTGCACGACCCCGTCGGTGACATCAACGACGAAGATCTCGGGCTCGAGCCAGAAGGCAGTCTTGGCGAGGACCTCCTCGCGAACGAGGCGCGCCAGCTCCGCGTCCGGGCGCACGAAGGCGCGGACCACGTCCGCCCGGGTGACGATCCCAACCAGCCGTCCAGCATCGACAACGGGGAGGCGGTTGATCTTCAACGCAGCCATCTGCTCGGCGGCCCAGCGAAGCGTGTCGTTCGCCGCCACCGTGATCGCCGGGCTGGTCATCGCTGCGCCGGCCGTCTGAGCCTCGATCTTCGCGAGCTCCGCAAGCGTCTGGCGCGACTCACCGAAGACGCGCGCAAGAAGGCGGTGGTGGACTGCCTCCCGGCCGCGCTCCTTGATCACGAAATCCGCCTCGGACACCACGCCGAGGACGGCGCCGTCGTCGCCCACGACCGGGACGCCGCTGATTCCCTTGCTGACCATCAGGGCGGCCACGTCCTTCAGGGGCGTTTCGGGCCGCACGGCGGCCACCTGGCGGGTCATCACCTGGGCCACCTTCATGCCGAATCCTCCTGGCAGGTCATCGTCCGTCCTGGCTCCTGCTCCGGAATCATCGCGCCCGCCGCGGCCCCCGGCACGGGACGTTCGGCCCGGATCCGTGGTGCGAGCGACCCGCCGGTGGCCCCTACGGCATGACGGGCATGTCCACGACGCCGCCCGCGGCGGTCCATGCACGGCCGACGAGCACGGGGTCGGCGCCACCGATGCGAGTCTCGGCTGCCCGTTCGGCGCCGGCCTCGGCCGGGAGCGCCGTCGCGAGCTCGCCGGTCCACGCGTCCCGGATCGCCGTCGCGGCCGCGACGAAGGCACTGCCCGGCGCGTCCTCGCGGGCGCCGATCGCCCACGCGCCGACGGCCCCGAGATCGTCGGCCGGGCCGGTGATGCGAACGCGACCGGATGCGCGCGCTCCCGCGCCGGGGATGCGCCGGATGGAGAGGTCAAGGGCTGCGCCCGGGGGGACGGCATCCGCGAGCGCGGCAACCTCGAAGCCGCCGCCGGAGCCGGGGAGCCCGAGCAGGCGTCGGCGCGTCGCGGCGATCGCGGCGGGGCTGGCGTCCCCGGCCAGCCAGCGCCGGCCGAGGACCGCGGCCGCGGCAGGCGCCGTCCCGGACCCGGCGAAGAGGTCCGCGACCAGGTCGCCGGGCTCGCTGGAGGCGGCGATGAACCGCGCCACGAGCGCCTCGGGCTTCTGCGTGGGATAGCCGGTTCGCTGTGACTTGCGGGCGTAGTCGGCCGTGAACCAGTCGCGCGGCAGCGTCCCGGCCGGCACGAGCTGGCGATACGTCCGGCCGGGCTCGTCGCGGCCGGCGAACCCGCCGCCCTCGCGATACCGGATCACGAACGGCCGCCCGTCCTCGTCCACGTGCCGGGACAGTGCCCGCCGCGAGCTCTCGAGGAGTGGTTCCAGGATCCGCTCCGGATGGAACGTCCAGGTCCGGCCGCGGGTGTAGAGGAGGATGTCGTCGTGCTTGGCGTTGTAGCGCCGGCGTGCCAGCTCACGCCCGGCGTAGACCCACACGAGGTGGTTGCGGAAGCTGCCCGCCCCGAAGATCTCGTCGCACAGCAGCTTCGCCGCGTGGACGCTGCGCGCGTCGAGGTGGAGGTACAGCGAACCCGTGGGCGAGAGGAGCTCGCGGACCAGCTCCAGCCGCGGCGCGAGCATCGCGATGAAGCCACCGAGCCCGCCCGGCTGCCGATCCGCGTACGCCGCCGGCCCGCGCCGGGCCCCGCCGGCCGCGCGGGACTCCACCGCCACGTCGGCGCCCAGGCGCGACGAGCCACGCGAGCGCGTTCGCAGGTGGAATGCATCGCCGGTGCCGAACGGCGGGTCCAGGTAGACCAGGTCGACCCGCCCGGCGAACTCGGCGAGGAGCGCCGGCAGCGCCCGCAGGTTGTCGCCGGCCACCAGCCGGTTCGTGAACCCGCCGGCCGGTCCCGGGAACCGCTCGATCACGCGGAGCGGCTCGACGGTGCGGGCGGCGCGGGCGCGGGACCCGTCGGGCTCGTACTTGCCGGGCCAGGTCAGCTCGAGGTCAGCGGCCGGGGCGTGCCGTGCCGCGTGCGGCCGCGGGCGGCCGCTCACGCGGCCACCCGGCACGCGTACGCGTAGAAGAGCGGCACGTCGAGCGCAAGATGCGCCGAGAACGGGAGCAGCAGGGAGTCCGTTCGGACAGCCACGAGCCCAGCGACCATGCCGCTCGCGACCATCCCCAGCCAGAGGAGCGGCGCCGCCCCCGTGACGTCCGCGCCGAGGTGGGCGAACCCGAAGACCACCGCCTGGCCGAGCAGCGCCCCGGCGAGGCCCAGGGCCGGCCTGGACCAGCCCAGCAGCGCGCCTCGATAAGCGGTCTCCTCCAGGGCTGCGTTGGCGGCTGCGAACGTGACGGCAGGGACGAGCGAGCCGAGGTCCCCGGTCGCCAGCCCGACATCGCCGAAGAAGGGCCGAGCCAGCAGCGGCCCGACCCACAGGGAAGCCGGCACCAGGATCAACGGGGCAGCCACTGCCAGGGCGGTCACGCGGCGATCCGCCGGCCACCGGAGCCTCAGCGCCGCGCGATCGCCCACCAGGAGTGCCACGAGGGCCAGGGTGCCCAGGACGAGGATCGCCTGGATGACGCGCGTCACGGTCGGCGGAGAGAGCAGGTCCGTGCAGTGGAGCGCGTCGGGGAGCGGCATCGGCGTCCCCGCGAGGCTGGCCCACGTCAGCCCGACGGCCCCCGGGAGCGTGGCCAGCACGGTGCGGCCAAGCGGGGTCCGGGCCCGACCGCGCGCCGCCGCCATCGCCACCAGGGCGAGGACCGCGAGGACCAGCGGGCGAAGCACGGGGAGCGCGGCGCCGGACGCGAGAATCGCGATCGGCATCCACGCCGGCTGGCGGATGGCGGAGGCGACTGCCCGACCTGCGGAGCCCATGCCGGAATGGTGCCTCAACGGCCGCCGCGCGATCAGGCTCGCCGACCTTCGGTGCGAAACCGTCGCGCGCCGCGCCGACAACCGTCCTACCGTTTCCACCAATGAACAGAGCGACGGCGCCCCGGAGGCGGAGGTGATCGGGCCGGGTCCCGCGTTCGGCCCGTTGCAGACCGTCTCCCTCGAGAACGACCGGGTCAGGGTCGTCGTGGTCCCGGCCCTCGGCGCCCGCGTCATCTCGTTCTCCGACCGGTTCGCGGCCCGCGAATGGCTGGTGGCGGGCGACCCACCGGCCGATCCCGACGCCTGGGCCCGCCACGACGCGGTATTCGATGGCGACGTCGCCTACGGCTGGGACGAATGCCTGCCCACCGTCGGGCGCTGCGCCGACCCCCTCGAATCAGCCGCGCCGCCGCTGCGCGACCACGGCGACCAGTGGGGCCGCCCCGCCGAGGTCACGGCCACCGGCGAGGTGCTCGTGGCAACCTGGAGTGGCGGCGGCTGGCCGTACCGGTTCATCCGGCGGCTTCGCCTGGACGGCCCCCGCCTCGTGGCCGACTACGAGCTGGTGAACCATGGCGAGCGCGAGCTGCCGATCCTCTGGTCGATGCATCCGCTCCTGGCTCTGGAGCCCGGCGCGCGGCTGGACGTGGAAGGGCTTGCCTCCGTGCGCGTCACGCACGCGACGGGCATCCCGATCCGGCCCGTGCCCGGCCACGTGGCGTGGCCGGAGACGCCGGGCGCGGACGGCCCGATGATCGCGCTCGACGTCGTCCGCGAACGTGGTGCCGGCACGGCCCTCAAGCTCTACGGCGGCTGGGAGCTCTACGGCAGCTGGGACTCCGTGAGCGGCGAGGGGCTGCCCGGCGTCGCGGCCGTCCACCAGCCGGACGGCTCGGCGCTCGAGCTGACCTGGTACGCCCCGATCGCGCCGAATCTCGGGCTCTGGCTCGATGACGGCGGCTGGCCACTCGCGCCGGCGACCCCCCGAACGCAGCACGCCCTCGAGCCGACCACGTCCCCGGACGACGACCTGGCGGCCGCCATCGCGAACGGACGTGCGCTCATGGTCGCGCCGGCCGAGCGCGTTGCCTGGTCGGCGACCTTCCGGGTCCGCGCGCCGGGAGAGCCGCGAACCTAGCCCAGCGGCTGGGGCCCCGACCGGCGCCCACGTGGCTCAGCGGTCCGGGCGAGCCTCGTCGCGCGGTGCCGGCCGGGGGCCGTGATGGGGCGCGCGAAAGTCGAGCGGCGCCAGCGCAGGGGCAGGTCGGAGCCCCGGTCCGGGGCCGGGTGCCGAGCGCGGCGCCGGGGCCGGCCGTGCCGCCCGTTCGCGGGCGGCCATGACGCCGGTCACGACCCGGTAGCCGGTCAGGAACACGACGACGGCGGTCGCCGCGACATAGCTCCACCAGGCCCACGCCGTCCCGCTGTCGCTCCCGGACATGATCCCGTGCGCGGTCGCGCCGATGAACGAGACGAACGTCAGGTAGTGGAGCAGGCGCCACGTGCGCTGGCCGATCCGGCGGCGCAGGTAGAAGCTCGCGATGACCACGCCCACGATGTAGAGCGTCAGCTGGCCGACGCCGACCCAGAGCGGCCGGTAGGGCGCGATGAACGGGATGAGCATGTCCCCGAACGAGAACGGCACCGTCGCGTCGAGGCCGAGCAGGACGACGTGGACGCCGGCCAGGCCGAAGCCGATCGCGGCCAGGTCCTGGTGCAGCGCGAACGAGACGGGCCGGTGGGCGATCGCGTCGAGGATCTTCGTGGACAGGAGCAGCCCGTAGACGACCGACCCGGTGATCGCGAAGTACGAGAGGAACGCGATGACCCGGGTCGCGACCCAGGGCAGCTTGCTCGGCGCCACCTGCGCGAGGTCCGCGAGCGCCGCCACCGCGCGCGGGCCCGTGGCTCCCACGATCACGCCGACGACGACCATGAAGATCACCCAGACCGTGCCCTGCTGGAGCGGGGAGAGGCCGCGGTACTTCATGCGAGCCACCGGGTGGTTCGGGGGACGGCCAGCACGCGGCCGTCGGACACGAGCAGGATAGCGCCAAGGATCGGGGCGCGATCGAGCACGTCGAGCGCCGCGACGAGGCCGAGGACGACCGCGGTCTTCGCCCACGCCTCCGCGGCACGAGCGTTCCCGGCCAGGACGGTGGCCTGGACGACATCCGTGGCCGCCGGGCGACCGGTCCGCGGGTCGATCAGGTGGTGACGCTCGCCCTCCGGCCCGACCCAGCGGTGCACGCTGATGCCGGAAGTGGCGAGGCCGTAGCGAGCGCCGAGCGGCGATCCGGGCAGGACGAAGACCGCGAGCTGCGCGCCGGGTGTTCGCGGGTCGGCCACGCCGACCTCCCAGGCATCGCCCGCCGCGCTGCGGATGGCGATGTCGCCGTCAGCGTCGACCAGGGCCCCGGGATGTCGGTCGAGGAGCGCCAGGGCGCGATCGGCGATCCACCCCTTGGCGACCCCGTCGAGGTCGAACGAGACGCCCGGGGCGCGGTGGAGGAGGGAACCCCGGTGCCGGGTGGCCTCGAGGCGCCAGGTCGGTCGCAGCGCCCGATCCGCCTGGCCGCCGGCGGCGGCCACGAGCGTCGCAAGCCGGGCATCCGCGGCGGGCGTCGTCTCGGCCGCGAGGCGTTCGCGGAGGAGCGTAACGTCCACGATCCCGCCGGTCAGGTCGGCGGCATCCGCGGCCCACCGGAGCGCGGCGGCCAGCGTGGGGCGGACGGGAACCGCGCCGCGCACATCGGCGTTTGCGCGCATCAGGTCGGAGGTCGGGTCGTGGCGGGTCAGGCGGCCGGCCCATGCGCGGATCCTGGCCGCGACGCGCGCCGCGTCGAGCTCTGCGCCCGCGAGAGCTGCCTCGTCGGCCGCTGCCACGTGGACGCCGAGCCCGCCGCCCATGGCCGCGGAGCTGTCGACGGCACGCGGCAGCGCCGATGCCGGGGAGCGTGGCATTGCCGCGACCCGGGTCGCCGCAGTCACGGCCTCGCGTCGGGCGTCACGGCTTCGCGCCGGATTGGCGCGTCACCACGGGTGCCGGTGCCTGGGCCGGCGCCGGGGCTGCGATGGAGGTCGCGACCCCGACGGACGGCGCGGTCTGGCCGGACGGGACGTAGATGTACCGCACGGTCGACTGGGCCGTGCCCCCGGACGCCGGGACGGCAGCTGTCGTCGCCGCCGGGACGGCCGCGCCGCCGATGGCGGCCAGGAGCGCCGAGACCGTCGCGATCCCGCCGGCGGCCACTGCGAGGCGGGCTGGGGTGGGGTCCGCCCTGCGCAGCGCCGGCCGTGCGGCAGGCCGCCCCGTGGAGACGGCGGGACGATGCGCGGGGCCGCCTGGGCGCTCCGGACGCACCGGCGAGGCAACGGGTCCCGTGACTGCCGGGACGGCGTCCGGCCGTGCGGTCGGATCGGTTCGAATTGGCATGTCAGTCGTTTCCTTCCTGCTCGCCGCCCTTGGAGCCGGACTGCCTCGTCACGACGGAGGTCTGGGCTTTCGGGGCGGCCGCGGCCGGCGTCGGGGAGGGTGCGGGGAGCTGCACGTAGATTGTCTGGACCGGGGCCTGCGGCCCGGCGGCATCGGCCGCCGCGGTCGTCGCGGTGGCCGGCGGCGCCGGAGGGCCGCCCAGCCCGATCAGCGCGACGGCGAACGACCCGGCGGTCGCGAGGGACGCCATCGCGATTCCGAGGCGGCTGACGCCCGGAGGGCGTCGTACCGTGGGAGTCTCGGTGGCGGGAACGGGCATGAGGCGTTGCTCCGTGGCGTTCGGCCGGTCGCGGGGCGCCCGGCGGGGGGTTCGGGATGACAGTCCACATGCTCGGCCCGCGCGATGAACGCGGCGTGTGGTCCGGATGTGCGTTCTCACAGGAATGCCGTTCGGCCGTTGACGCATGCGCCGCGGAACGGGAGGATGCCTGCGATGCGGATCCTGCTGGTCGAAGACGAACCCAAGATGGCGGAGCTGATTCGCCGTGTCCTGGTCGCCGAGCGGAACGTGGTGGATCGTGCGGGCGACGCGGTCGGGGCGCTCAGCCTGGCCACGGCCGCGGAGTCGGTCCCCTACGACGTGCTGGTCCTGGACCGCATGCTTCCCGATATCGACGGGCTGGACCTCCTGCGGCTCCTGCGAACCCGGGGCATCCGCACGCCGGCGCTCATGCTCACGGCGCTCGGGGGCGTCGACGACCGGGTGGCCGGTCTCGATGCCGGTGCCGACGACTACCTGGCGAAGCCGTTCGCGTTCGCGGAGCTGCTCGCCCGGGTCCGGGCGCTGGGCCGGCGCGCCATCGCCCAGCCCGCGCCGCGCCTCGCGGCCGGGGACCTGGAGCTGGACGAGGAGCGCCACCTCGCGCGCGTGGGCGAAGGCACGGCGGACCTGTCCGCCCGCGAGTTCGCGCTGCTGGCCTACCTGATCCGCAACGAGGGGCGGGTCGTCACGCGCCAGCAGGTCCTGGACGCGGTCTGGGGCGCGGAGCCCGACGTCTACTCCAACGTGGTGGACCTCTACGTCTCGTATGTCCGGCGGAAGCTGGTCGAGCTCGGGAGCACGACCCATGTCCGGACCGTGCGGGGAGTTGGGTACGCCCTGCGGACGGACGCGTGACCGACCGCGCCCCCGCCGGCAGGCTCCTGGCATCGACACGACGACGCCTGGCGGCGATCACGCTCCTCCTGATCGGCGCGCTCGTGCTCGCGATCGGTGCAGCCACCGCGTTCATCGCGACCCGGGCGCTTGACCAGGACGTGGACGTGGCCCTGGAGCAGGCCGCGGCCGCGGAGTCGCAGCGGCTGGGCGGCGAGCTGCCCACGAGCGGCGGAGACGAAGGCGCCCGGCGCCTGCCGGAGTCCTCGGACACGTTCTTCCTGGTCCTCGACCCGTCCGGAACCCTGGTCTCCAACCCCTCGAGCGTCCCGCGCCAGGGCCTGCCGGACCTGGCTGCCGTCGCGGCGGCGCGGGCGAATGGACGCGACCTGCGGACCGTCTCGGACGGCACGGTCCCGATCCGGCTGCTGACGGTCCCGCTGGGCAACGGCGCGAGCACGGTGGGCTGGCTCCAGGCCGGGTTCGTGCTCACGCTTCACGATCGCCAGGCCGGTTCGCTCGTCCTGTCGGTGGCGCTGGTCGGGCTGGTGGGGCTGGCAGGCGCCGCGATCGTGACGCTCTTCGTGACCGGGCGCGCCCTGGTCCCGATCCGGTCCGCGTTCGCCACGGAGCGCCGGTTCGTGGCGGACGCATCGCACGAGATCCGGACGCCGGCCGCCATCATCCGGGCCTCCGCGGAGGTGCTGGAACGGGAGGGTCTCGTGGCGGACGAGGGCCGCTCCCTCGTGGCGGACATCGTGGCCGAGTCGGACCGGCTCGGCGGCCTGGTCGACGACCTGCTGGCGCTTGCCGCGTCGGAGCGGGGCTCGCTCGCGATCGAGCGGCATCCGACGGACCTCGCCGAGATCGCCCGTGACACGGTGCGCCGGGCGGGTCCGCTCGCCGCCGAGCGCGGCATCGAGCTGCTCGGACCGGCCGAGGACGGCATGGTCCTGCCCGTGGTCGGCGACCGGGATCGGCTGGTCCAGCTCCTGCTCGTCCTCGTCGACAACGCGTTTCGGCACTCCCCGGATGGCGGCTGCGTCACCGTCGCGATCGCGCCGGCCGGCGGGCGCTCCGCCGCCGTGACCGTCGACGACGAGGGGCCCGGCGTTCCCGCCGATGCCCGCGAGGCGATCTTCGAGCCGTTCGCGCGGCTGCCGGGCTCGCGGACCCGTGCTGACGCCGGAAGCGGCCTGGGCCTCGCGATCGCGCGGCGCCTGGCGGAGCTCCATGGCGGGACGCTGGTCGCGACGGCGGCGCCCGGTGGCGGCGCCCGGTTCGTGCTGTCGCTGCCGGCCGGAAGGTCGGGCGGGGCCGTACCGGCTGCCGACGGCACCTCCGGCCACGGGCGCTGAGGCCGCGCCGCCGGCCCGTGCCCGTCCCGTCGAGACGGGGTACCATCTGCGGGACAAACCGACTGGTCGGTCGGTTTTCGCAGAGGCGAACGAGACCGGGATGGGCGACGAGAAGCGCGCGGGCGCGCAGGCCGAGAAGAGCCGGACGCGCCGCGAGCAGATCCTGGACGCGGCCTTCAACACGTTCGCCCGGCGCGGCTACCGAGACACGGCCATGGACGAGATCGCCGCGGCCGCGGAGACCAGCAAGGGCGGCGTCTACTTCCACTTCGCCACGAAGGAGGCGATCTTCCGCGAGCTGATGCGGTCGACCGCGGACCGGCTCGCCGCCAAGGTGGACCGGGCGGTTGCCACGGAGACCGACCCGATCGCGAAGGCCGACGCGGCGCTGCGCACGGTCTTCGCCACCTTTGCCGGCCACCGCACGATGGCCCGGCTCCTCTTCCTCGACGCGCTGGGCGCCGGCCGCGCCTTCAACGACGAGACGAACGCCCTCCACGAGCGGTTCGCCGCGATGATCGCCGGCTACCTGGACCAGGCCGTCGCGGAGGGAGCGATCCCACCGCTCGATACCCGGCTCACGGGCGTCGCCTGGTTCGGCGCGCTCAACGAGGTTGTCGCGCGGTGGCTGATGGCCGACGAGCCGGAGCGGCTGGAGGAGACGTACCCGCCACTTCGCGCGCTCCTCCTGCGCAGCGCGGGCGTCCCGGAGGAGCGGATCGCCGCGACGGGGCCGCCGAGATGACCGTCGTCGAACGGGCCGGCACGGCGATCCCTCCCGGCCCGGGGTCGAGTCACGTGCCGGCCGCTCCGGGGTCGATGCGCACCTGGACCCGTCCCGCCCCGGCCGTCGACCCGATCAGCCTGTTCGCCGCGGCACGGGAGCAGGACCTCGAGGCGGCACTGTGGCTGCAACCGTCGGCCGGCTTCGCGATCGTGGGGATCGGACGCGCGTGGTCGATCGAGCCCGCGGGCGCCGATCGCTTCGCCCGCGCGGCGGCCGGCTGGCGCGCCCTCCTGGACGGGGCCGCGATCGACCTCCGGGCGGGAGCCCCGCGGGGTGTCGGCCCGGTCCTCGTCGGCGGCCTCGGCTTCACGGGCCGGGCGCCCGGTGCATCCGAACCGTGGGCGCCGTTCGGGGCAGCCTCGCTGGTCCTGCCGGCACTGACGTACGCGCGGGCCGACGGGGCTTCCCATGTCACGTTCGCGGAGACGATCCCGGTCTCCGGAGAGACAGCCGGCCCGGCAGATCGCCCGGCGGACGGCGCCGACCCGCGCGCCGCCGAACGGCGCTGGGACGCTCTCGTCGCCCGTGCGGCGGCGCTCAGCCCGGGCAGCGGCGCGGTGGTGGCCCGGCCCGCCGACGCCCCGCTCGCGATCCTCGGGGAGAGGCCGGACCGAGAGGCATGGGATCGGCTGGTCGGCCTCTTCGCGGGAGCGGTCGGCCGGGGCCGCCTGGACAAGGTCGTGCTCGCGCGCCGGGTGGACCTTCGATCGTCCATCGACATCGACCAGGAGAACGCGCTTCGGCGTCTCGCCGCGGGGGCCCCGGAGGGGACGATCTTCGCGTTCGTGCGCGGCGGCCGGACGTTCCTCGGCGCGACCCCGGAGCGGCTGGTCCGCACTGCCGGGCGCGACTTCGAGACGGTGGCCATCGCCGGTTCCGCGCGGCGCGGCGCCACCGCCGCCGAGGATGCCGCGCTCGCGGCGGCGCTGTTCGCCAGCGAGAAGGAACGCGAGGAGCACGCGGTCGTCGTCGAGATGCTCCGCGGCAGCCTTTCGCCGCTGGCCGAGACGCTCGAGGTGGGCGCGACGCCGGGGATCCTCCCGCTCCGCCACGTCCAGCACCTCGTGACGCAGGTGCGCGGACGGCTGCGCGACCAGGCGGGGCTTCTCGCCCTGGCCGAGCGCCTCCACCCGACCCCGGCCGTGGGTGGCGAGCCGCGCGACCTCGCCCTGGAGATGATCGCCGAGCACGAGGGGATCGAGCGCGGCTGGTATGCCGGCCCGATCGGCTGGCTGGGCGCCGACGGGGACGGCGAGCTCATGGTCGCGCTCCGCTGCGGCCTCGTGATGGGCCGGGACGCGACGCTGTACGCGGGCTGCGGGATCGTGGCCGACTCCGAGCCGTCGCACGAGTGGGAAGAGTCGCGGATGAAGCTGCGGCCGGTCGCCTCGGCGCTCGGCCGTGAGCCGGAGCCGGGGACATGACGGACGTCGTCGCGCTCCGCGCGTTCGTCGACGAGCTGGTCCGGGCGGGGCTGCACGACGTGGCAGTCTGCCCTGGGTCGCGCTCCACGCCGCTTGCCCTCGCCCTCCGGGCACACCCGGGAATGGACGTCCGCGTCCTGCCCGACGAGCGGGCGGCCGGCTTCTTCGCGCTGGGCCTGGCGCGGGCATCGCGGCGCGCCGCCGGCGTCCTCGTGACGTCGGGGACCGCGGCCGCGAACCTGCTGCCCGCCGCCGTCGAGGCAACGCTGGGGCGCGTGCCGCTCGTCCTCCTGACCGCCGATCGCCCGCCGGAGCTTCGCGACCGCGGCGCGCCGCAGGCGATCGACCAGGCTCGACTGTTCGGCGTCCACGCGAAGTGGGACGCGGAGCTGCCGCTCCTCGACGGGACCGCAGAGACGCGACGCCACGTCCGGTCAGTGGCAGGTCGAGCGGTGGCGACGGCGCTGGCGGGCCCCGCTGGGGCGGTCCACCTCAACATCCCGTTCCGCGAGCCGCTGATCCCGGAGGGCGACCTGCGGCCGCCAGCCCCCGACAATGCGGCGCCCACCCGGCCGTTCACGGATGTCGTGGCCGGCCCGCGAATCCTGGCGGCAGCCGCGGTGGCGGACCTCGCGGACCGCCTGGCCGGGGCCCGTCGCGGGCTCATCATCGCCGGGCCACAGGACGACGCGGCACTGCCGGCCGCGCTCGCCCGCCTGGCGGACGCGAGCGGGTTCCCGATCCTCGCCGACCCGCTCTCTGGGGTCCGCTGCGGACCACACGACCGCTCGCACGTGGTGACCCGGGGCGACCTCCTGTGCCGAGCGGGGCCATGGCGCGACGCGCACGCGCCCGACCTCGTGATCCGCTTCGGCGCGACCCCGACCTCGAAGCCGATCATGGCGCTCGTCGCGGACGCCGCCCCGGAACAGCTCGTCGTGGACGGCGACGGGGGATACCGGGAGCCGGCGCTTCTGCCGACGACCTTCGTCCACGCGGACGCGGCGATAACCGCGGATGCGCTCGCGGATGCGCTTGGGGATGCGCCTGGGGATGTGGTGGCGGGCAGGTCCGCGCCGGGAGCACGCGCCGACGCGCTGTCCGGGAGCCCGTGGGCGGACGCCTGGATGGCCGCGGATCGCGCGGCCGATGGCGCCCTTCGCGCCTGGCTGTCGGGCGTGGAGTCGCGCGGGGAGGCCTTCGAGGGCGCGCCGTTCGCGCACCTCGGCGAGCTGCTCCCCGACGGCGCGATCCTGTGGGCCGGGAGCTCCATGTCCGTCCGGGACCTCGATGCCTGGCTGCCGGGCGGCGCGCGCGCGATCCGGCCGCTCGCGAACCGCGGCGCGAACGGCATCGACGGCGTGGTCTCCTCCGCGCTCGGCGCCGCGGCGGCCGGTGTGGGACGCGTCGCGCTGGTGGTGGGGGACCTGTCCTTCCTTCACGACCTGAACGCGCTGGCCGCGGCGAAGCTGCACGGGCTCTCCGCCACGATCGTGCTGGTCAACAACGACGGCGGCGGGATCTTCTCGTTCCTGCCCCAGGCGTCGGCAGACGCGCCTGGCGTGGGTCTGCCGACGCACTACGAGGAGCTGTTCGGGACGCCGCACGGGATTGACCTCGCGCCGGTGATCGGTTCACTCGGCGGCGTCCACAGCCCGATCGCCGCGGGCGGGCTGCGGTCCGCGCTTGCCGGGAGCCTTGCCACGAGCGGGGTCACCGTCCTCGAGCTCCGCACCGAGCGTGCCCGCAACGTGGAGCTCCACAGCGATGCCGCCGCAGCGGTTGCCGCCGCCCTCGCAGAGCTCGACGCGTGACAATCGAGCCGCGGAGCGTGGACGTCGAGGGGCTCCGGTGGGCCGTCCGCGAGGCCGGCTCGGGCCCGGCGCTCCTGCTCCTCCACGGATTCACGGGGAGCGGTCGCAGCTGGGGCGGCGGGCTTGCCGACGCGGCGGGCGGGCTTGCCGACGCGGCGGTGGCGGCCGGCTTCACGATGATCGCCCCGGACCTCCCCGGCCACGGCGGGACCGGTTGGCACGAGGGCGGACCCTCCCGCCCGCCGGTCTCGTCACGGGCGACGATCGAGCGCACAGCGGACGACCTGCCCGCGCTGCTTCGCGCCATTGGCCACGAGCGAGCGCACGTCGTTGGCTACTCGATGGGGGCGCGGGTCGCGCTCCGTCTCGCGATCTCCCACCCGGCCCGGGTCGCGAGCCTCGTCGTCGAGGCGCCGTCCGCCGGGATCGCCGACGCCGCGGGTCGGGCCGCCCGCCGGGCCGCCGACGACGCGCTGGCCCGGGCCCTCGAGCGTGGCGGGATGGAACGCTTCATCGACGCCTGGGAGCGGACGCCGGTGCTCGCCGGCGAGGCACGCCTGGGCGCCGGCGACCGTGCCCGCCTTCGCGGGATCCGGCTCGCCCACGATCCCGCCGGACTCGCGGCGAGCCTCCGCGCCGCCGGGCAGGGCGTGATGGAGCCGCTCCACGACCGGCTGCGCGAGATCACGTCGCCGACCCTCGTGATCGTCGGCGCCGATGACCCGGTCCGGGAGCGGGCAGCTGCCGTGGCGGCCGGGATTCCCGGCGCCCGGCTGGCCGTGGTCGCCGGCGCCGGCCACGCGCCGCACCTCGAGGCGCCGGCCACGTTCGTTCGCCTCGTCCTCGATTTCATCCTGGAGGATCACGCCGCATGACCGCACCAGTCACGTGGACCCGCGTCGCGGAGTATCGCGACATCCGCTACGAGCACTCGGGCACAGGGATCGCGAAGGTGACGATCGACCGGCCCGAGGTCCGCAACGCCTTTCGCCCGGAGACCGTCTCGGAGATGATCGACGCGCTCGCGCGGATCCGGGATGACGGGCGGATCGGGTGCGTGCTCCTGACCGGGGCGGGGGAGGTCGCGTTCTGCGCCGGCGGCGACCAGAACTACAAGAGCCCGGCCGGCGGCTACGTCGGCGGCGACGGGCTGGCCCGCCTCAACGTGCTGGACCTCCAGCGCCAGATCCGCTCGCTGCCGATCCCGGTGATCGCGCTGGTCAACGGCTTCGCCATCGGCGGCGGCCACGTCCTCCACGTGGTGTGCGACCTCACGATCGCGAGCGACAACGCGGTCTTCGGCCAGGTGGGCCCACGCGTCGGCAGCTTCGATGCGGGGTTCGGGATCGGCCTGCTGGCGCGGCTGGTCGGCGACAAGAAGGCCAAGGAGATCTGGTTCCTCTGCCGCCGCTACGGCGCGGACGAGGCGCTGGCGATGGGCCTCGTGAACCGGGTGGTCCCGCTCGCCGACCTCGAGGCCGAGGGCGTCCGGTGGGCCGAAGAGATCCTGGCGATGAGCCCGACCGCGATCCGCTTCCTCAAGTCCGCGTTCCTCGTGGCCACGGACGGGCTGGCCGGGCTCCAGGAGTTCGCCGGCAACGCGACCGGCCTGTACTACACGACCGACGAAGCGCACGAGGGCTCGCGGGCCTTCCTCGACAAGCGCGACCCCGACTGGTCGAAGTACCCGCGGCGGCCGTGACGTCCATCGTCGCGCGGCCTTCTGCGCTTCGCACGTGGCTCCTGGCCGTCCGGCCGGCCACGCTCCCGGCCGCGGCGAGCGGCGTGGTCGTGGGGCTCGGGGCCGCCCTCGCCGCGGGCGCCCCGTTCCGTCTCGACACCGCGCTCGGCTGCCTCGCGGTGGCGCTCCTCCTGCAGGTGCTGGCGAACCTCGCGAACGACCTCTCGGACTTCCGTCGCGGTGCCGACACGCCGGACCGGGCCGGTCCCACCCGTGTCGCATCGGCCGGCCTGGTGACCGAGCGGCAGCTGGAGGTCGCGATCGGGCTGGCCATCGCGGTCGCGGCGCTGGTCGGCCTCTGGCTCGCCTGGGTCGGCGGGCCGGCCCTGGTGGGCCTGGGTGCCCTCGCGATCGTGGCCGCGCTCGCCTACACCGGCGGTCCGTGGCCGTACGGGTACCGCGGCCTCGGAGAAGTCTTCGTGTTCGTCTTCTTCGGCCTCGTGGCAGTCGTCGGGACGGCGTACCTGCAGGCGCTGCGCTTCGAGCCGCTCTTCGTCGTTGCCGCGATCCCGGTCGGGGCGCTGATCACGGCGATCCTCGTGGTCAACAACCTGCGCGACATCCCGACGGACACGGCCGCCGGCAAGCGGACCCTGGCAGTGATGCTTGGCCGGCGCGCGACGACGGCGGAGTACGGGCTGCTCCTGGCTGCCGCGTTCGCGGTGCCGGTCGCGCTGCTCCTCGCCGGCTTCGGGATCGCCCAGCTGCTGCCGCTCTGCTCGGCGCCGCTGGTCCGGCCGCTCCTGCGGACCGTCCGCGACTTCCGGGAGCCGCGCCAGCTCAACCCGGTCCTGGCGGGGACGGCACGGCTCGCCCTCGTCTTCGGGCTGCTGTTCGCCGTGGCGCTCGCGCTGCGGGGTTGGCCGGCATGATCGACCTGCGCGCCGCGCTCGAGGCAGTCCCCGTCACCGGCCTGTCGGCCGTCCGGGTCCGCGTCCCGTTCCGGCGGCCGTTCGCCACGGCTACGGGCATGTGGCTCCATCGCGAGGCCTGGATCCTGTTCGTGGCGGGACTCGACGGCCGGATCGGCGTCGGCGAGGCGGTCCTGGAGCCCGACGCGACCGAGGTCGAGGAGACCCTGCTGGCGCGCCTGGTCCGCGAGGCCGCCGACCGTGCGCGCTCCGGCGACGTGCCCGACCCGGAAGAGCTGGAGCTGCTGGGGACGCCGGGCCGGGCATTCCGCGCGGCGCTGGACGCGGCGCGCTTCGACCTGCTCCCGGCCGCCGAGGCCGGGCCGGCGGCTGCGGGCGAAGTCCCGGCCGCGCCGGGCGTGCCCGTCAACGGCACGATCGGCTTCGGCGGGCCGGCGGCCGGCGCCGAGGCCGCCCTGCAGGCAATCGAGGCCGGCTTCACCACGCTCAAGCTCAAGGCCGGCGCCGAGCGCGAGACGCTCGACCTGGTCGCGCGCGTCCGGGCTATCCGATCGGCCGTGGGACCCGACATCCGGCTTCGCCTGGACGTCAACGGCGCATGGGACCTGCCGACCGCCGAGGACCGCCTGGGGGCCGTCGCTCGATTCGGGATCGAGTACGTGGAGCAGCCCCTGCCCGCGGAGGACGGTGACGGGGCGGCCGAGCTCCGGCGCCTCGTGGAAGTCCCGATCGCCGCGGACGAGGCGGCCGCGTCGCTGGTCGCCGTCCGGCGGCTCCTCGCCGCGGGCGCCGCCGACGTGCTCGTCATCAAGCCGGCCCGCGTCGGTGGGCCGCTGGCCGTGGCCGAGATCGCCGCGGCAGCCGAGATCCACGGCGTGCCTGTGGTCATCAGCACGCTCTTCGAGACGGGGATCGGGATCGCTGCCGCGCTGGTGGCCGTCGCGCAGCTCCGGCAGGTGCCCGGGGCGAAGTTCCCGTCGCCGCTGGCGCACGGCCTCGCCACGGCCGGCCTGCTGGAGCACGATCTCCTCGACGAGCCGCTGATCGTCGAGCACGGGCGGATGCGGACGCCGGACGGGCCCGTGGCGGGCCGGCTCGGGATCAGCGTGAACCGGGGGGCCGTGGCGCGCTTCACCGTCGAGCTCGTGGAGGCGACCGCGTGAGCGCGGACATGATCCTGGCGATCGCGCTGCGGGCGCACGCGGTGTCGACGCCCGAGGCGCCGGCAGTCCTGGAGCAGGGACGGACGTGGAGCTTCGCGGAGCTGGACGCACGTGCCGACGAGCTGGCAGCGGGCCTCGCGGCGTCCGGGGCCCGGCCCGGGGATCGCGTGGCGCTGCTCGCCGCGCCCTCGGCGACCGCCATAGCGCTCCTGGCCGCGGCCGGGCGGGCGGGGGTCTGCGTGGCCCCGCTGGGCACGCGGCTCACCGGGCCGGAGCTTGCGGCCGCGGGCCTCGAGATCGCACCGCGGCTCGTGGTCCACGGTGACGAGCACGCGACGGCGGCCGTGGCGCTGGTTGCCCCCTCGGTGAGCCTCGAGGCCCTGGCGGCGCGAGCAACGGCTGTGCGCGCTCCCGCGACCTGGCTCGATCCGGACGCGCCCGCCGTGGCCGTCCTGACCTCCGGCACGACCGGCCGCCCGAAGGCCGCGCTTCTCTCCCACGCGGCATTGGCCGCGAGCGCCGGCGCCTGGTCGGCCGCCCTGCCCGCGGCGACGGGCTGGCTCCTCTGCCTCGGGCTCGCCCACGTCGCCGGGCTGGGGGTGGCGTGGCGCGCGATCGCGGCGGGCGTGCCGCTCCGAGTTGTGTCGGCGTTCGATGCCGAGGTCGTGCTCGACGCGCTCCGAGCGGGGCCCGCCAGCCACCTCTCGCTGGTCCCGACGCAGCTGGCGCGGCTCCTCGACGCAGACGACGGCGCCCGCGGGGCAACTCGCAACGCAGCGGGTCCGGGCCTGCGGGCGGTGCTGCTCGGCGGCGCACCGGTCCCGGCTGCGCTCGTGATCCGGGCGCTGGCCGCGGGCTGGCCGGTGGTCCCGACCTACGGCCTCTCGGAGGCCGGCTCCGGCGTGACGGCCCTCGCCACCGCCGACGCGGCTGCGCGTCCCGGGTCCGCCGGGCGGGCACTTCCAGGCGTCGCGCTTCGCATCGCCGACTCCGCCGCGGACGGCACTGGCGAGATCATGGTCCGCACGCCGGCCGCGTTCTCCCGCTACCTCGGACGGCCGGGGGCAACCGCCGCGGCGTTCGACGCGGACGGCTGGCTGCGAACCGGGGACGCCGGGAGGCTCGACGCGGACGGCTTCCTCTTTATCCTGGACCGTCGAGATGACGTGCTGGTCTCCGGCGGCGAGAACGTCGTCCCGGCGGAGGTCGAGGCCGCGCTCGCGGAGCACCCGGCGATCGCCGAGGCGGGCGTCGTCGGTCGCCCTGACGCCACGTGGGGCGCCGTTCCGGTCGCCGCGGTCGTGCTGCGTCCCGGCGTGCCGGCCCCGACGGACGAGGAGCTGCGGGCGTTCTGCCGCGCGCGCCTCGCCCCGTACAAGATTCCGGCCGCGTTCCTCATCGTCGCCGCGCTGCCCCAGACCGCCTCGGGCAAGCTCCGCCGCGCCGAGCTACGGGCCGCCCTCGCCGCGTCGCCGGTCGCGGGGTCACTGGCGCCGTCGCCGGCCGCCGATGGCGCCGAGGTCCCCGCATGACGAGTGCGTCCAGGCGCACGTACGTCGCTCACGACGGGGCTACCCTCGTCTATCGAGCGTTCGCGGCCGCGCACGGGGCGGAACGGGGGATCCCGATCGTCCTCCTCCACGCGACGCTCTCGGCGTCCGTTCAGCTCGGCGCCCTTGCCCGGCTCCTGGCTGCCTGCGGGCCCGTCGTCGCCCTCGATCGGCGGGGGAGCGGGGAGAGCGTTGTTCCGGCGTCGCGGCCCCTAGACGTGGCAGTCCACGTCGCCGACGTCGCCGCGCTGCTCGACGCCGAGGAGATCGCCGGCGCGTTCCTGGTCGGGCACAGCTTCGGCGGCGTCGTGGCGCTGGAGGCGGCCGCCCGGCTCCCCGAGCGCGTGGTGGCCGTGGTGGCCTGGGAGCCTCCGTACGGACCGCTCGCCGACGCGCAGACGCGCGCCGCGTTCGCCGCCGTCGCGACCGCGACGGAGCATGCCCGCGCGACCGGTGGCGCCGCCGCGGCCGCCGCCGCGTTCCTCGACGGCGTCGCGGGCGAGGGAGCCTGGGGGGCGCTGCCGGAGCGGGCCCGGGCCTTCCTCGCCGCGCAGGGCGATGGGGCCTACGCCGACGCCGCGCTGGCCGGGCTCGATCCCGACGGCCTGGCGCGGATCGTCGCGCCGGTGACGCTCCTGTCAGGCAGCTCCAGCGACCCCTTCTACGCGTCGATCGCCCGCGCCCTTGTCGCGCGAGTCCCCGGATCGCGCCTCGTGGTCCTGGCAGGGCTCCGGCACCCTGCCCCGATCACCGATCCCGAGCCCGTGGCGGCCGCGATCCTCGACGCGATCGCCGGTTCCGGCGTCGCGACCCACCTGGAGGTCCATCGATGACGAGCCCACGCGACGGCGCCCCGTCGGGCCTCGCGACGGAGCGCGGAAACGCCGCGCCCAGCAGCGAGGTCAGCTCGATGTTCGACGGGATCTCGCGCGTCTACGATCCGCTGAACCTCGTGATCAGCGCCTTCCAGGAGCCGCGCTGGCGGCGCCGCGCGGTGTCCGTGGCGCAGCTCCGGCCGGGCGGTCGGGCGATCGACATCGCGACCGGCACAGGCAAGGTGGCGGCCGACCTCCACCGGCGCGTGCAGCCCGGCGGCGAGGTCCTGGGGGTCGACATCAGCCCGGGGATGATCGGGATCGCCCGGCGCCGCTTCGACGGTCGAGCGGGCCTGACGTTCGTGGTGGGCGACGCGCTGGCGTTGCCGGCGCCCGACGCGTCCTTCGACGCCGCCACGATCGCGTTCGGCATGCGGAACCTGCCCGACTACCGGCAGGGCTTCGCCGAGATGCGCCGCGTGGTGCGTCCGGGCGGCCGCGTGGTCTGCCTGGAGATCGCCCGGCCGCGGAGCCGCCTCGCCCGGGTCCTGCGGGCCTGGTTCGACCGGATCGTGCCGGTGATCGGCCGCCTCGCGGGACAGGGCGGCGCCTACGCCTACCTCGTGCGGAGCGTCCGGAACTACCCCGCGCCGGAGGCGATCGCGGGGATCATGCGCGACGCCGGCCTGGCCGACGTGACGTGGACGGGCATCTCCGGCGGGATCGTGACGCTCCACGTCGGGACGGTGCCGCCCGCGGCGTGAGCGGGCAGGGGACCGCGCTCAGTACCATGGCCAGGGCACGGCCGGCCAGTCCGGGTGCGGATGCGGGAACTTCCGGGAATTCAGGAGCCCGTCGAGCCGCACCCGCGCCTGGTCGACCTCGGCGGCGTCCAGGTGCTCGGCGAGTGACACGGCCAGCGGCCCGCCGGCCGCGAGCTTCGGCCGGAGCGCGGCCAGGACCTGCAGCTCCCGCGGGGCGATGAGCGTCCCGCGCCAGGCCCACAGGATGGTGCGGAGCTTCGGGTCGACGTTGAACGTGACGCCATGGTCCACGCCCTGGACCAGGCCGTCGGGCCGCACGAGGAGGTGGCCGCCCTTCCGGTCGGCGTTGTTGACCACGGCATCGAACAGCGCGATCCGGCGCAGGCGCGGGTCTCCGGCTTGCAGGAGGGCCAGGACGTCGACGTCGTCGCGGGTCTCGACCCAGAGCTGGAGCATCCCCGGGCCCATGGGGCCGTCGTCGCGGAAGACCGTTGGCGGCACGACCTGCCACCCGGTCGCCTCCGAGACCGCGTGCGCCGCGACCTCGCGGTGGGCGAGCGTCGCCTCCGGGAAGTCCCACAGGGGCCGCTCGCCCCGGATCGGCTTGTAGACGGCGCCGGCCGTGACCGCGCCGCGTCCCGGTACCTCGCTGGTGACGGTGACGAGCAGGGTCGTGTTCGAGGCCTGGACCAGCCGCCCCACGATCTCCATGTCCCCCGCGCGGAGGAACGGGAGCGCAAGCGCGGGCGGGAGGTCGACCGCCGGCGGGAGCTCGGGCTCGGGCGCGTCGTCGGGCTCGTCCACGCCGGGCCTGCTCAGTGCACGTAGCCGTTCTTGCGGGGACAGATGTGGCCAGTGGGATCCAGCGGCAGGCCGCAGAACGGGCACGGCGGCCGCCCCGCGGCGACCGTTCGCAGCGATCGCTCGACGAACGCGCGGGCCGCCAGCGGCGTCAGCCGGACACGGACCAGGTCCGGGCCGTCGGGATCGCTGTCGTCGAACTCCAGCGTGGCCGGCTCGTCGTCCTCCTCGCCCTCGTCCGCATCGTCGTCGGCATCCGCGTCGTCCGCTTCCTCCTCGTCCTCCTCGTCGTCGTCCTCGTCGTCGTCCGACTCCTGCTGCGCGCGCGCCTCGACCACCACCTGTTCGCGCTCCGAGTCCCAACCCAGCGTCATCGTCCCGACCCGGAACGCCTCCACCAGCGGCTCGCCGAGGGGCGCGGTGTCGTCGTCGGACGGTGCCAGCGCCTCGGGAACCTGGACGCCGCGGCGGGCGATTTCCGCGAGGAGAAGCGCGAGGCGCTCGGCGAGCACCTGGACCTGGACCTTCTCCAGCACGACGGAGACGATCGCCGTCCCCTTGCGGGCCTGCAGGAAGAACGTCCGGTGGCCGGGCTGGCCGACCGTGCCGGTCACGAACCGGTCCGGGACTCCGAAGTCGTAGATGCGTCGCGGCACGAGGGCCCTCCGGGCGGTGTGGGTGAGACCGCGACTCTAGCGCGGTCGCGCCCGGTTCGCCTGTGAGCGCGCCGGTCGCGCTCGCGAGACACTCGCCGCGCGAGCTACTCTCCTGCGCCGCCGCCCACGGCGGCATCCGGGGCCGGGCCCGGCCCGTGCGCCCGTCGGCCCCGGCTGCGTCTTGCGGGTGGCCCCGGGACCAAAGCGTCCACGCTGCCGCCGGTGTCGTTCACGCGGACCACGAACGGGCGCAGTTCGGCATACCGGACGACGGTCAGCGAGGCGGGATCGACGACGATCCGCTGGAACTCGTCCAGGTGAAGCCCCAGCGCGTCGGCCACCAGCGCCTTGATCACGTCGGCGTGGCTCACGACGGCGTAGGTCGCGTCGGGCCCCAGCCGCGCGTTCCAGTCTCGGACCGCCTCGGCCGCGCGGGCGGCCATCGCGGCCAGTCCCTCGCCATCCGGGAAGACTGCGGCCGACGGGTGGCCCTGCACCACCCGCCAGAGCGGGTCCTTGCGGAGCTCCTTGAGCTCGCGGCCCGTCCAGCTGCCGTACCGGACCTCGCCCAGGCGCTCGTCCACGTGGAGCGCGGGTACTGGCCTGCGACCGGCGAGGACGGCAGTCGCCGTCTCTCGGCAGCGATCCAGCGGGGACGTCACGACGGCTGCCAGCGGGACAGCCAGCAGCCGCTCGCCGAGCGATGCGACCTGGGCGTGACCGCGCTCGTCCAGGTGGACGCCGGGCGTCCAGCCGGCGAGGACCGGACCCGTGAGGGCCGTCAGGCCGTGGCGGACGAAGAGGACCGTGGTCACCGGGGCAGTCTACGGCGCGGGCCTTCAGACGGTGGGCGGGAGCGCCTCCCCCTCGCTGTCGGCACCGGTCCACGACGTGTCCTGGCTGGTGGTCACGCGCGCGCCGCCGAAGATCGTGAAGCCGCGCAGCTCCAGCAGCGGCGCGTCGGCGGGGAGGTTCGCGCCCGGGTGATCGATCGCGGTCCCGCCAAAGATCGAGAGCACGTGGGACCGGACCCGCCAGCCTTCCGGCACCGCGATCTGCAGGCCGCCGTACATCGTCCGGACCTCCAGGGTCGCGCCGGACGGGTCCAGCCTCGCCCCGCGCAAGTCCACGTCGTGGCCGGCGAACCAGGTAATGACCCGGCCGCCCCGCAGCGCGGGCGCGACGCTCACGAAGCGCTCGCCCGCGAAGATTGCGGCCACGGTCGGCTTGTTCGACGCGGGGTCCTCCGGGGCCTCCATGCGGCGCTTCGCGACTGCGGCGGCCACGGCCGATCCCGACCCGAGGACCGTCGCCGCGACGACGAAGAGCGCGAAGGCGCGGATGATGCCGCCGACCAGCCGACCCATTGAGCACCTCCCGTCCCTGATGCTACTCCGCCCGCCCGGCACGGGAAACAGCGCCCGCGATCCGCGACAATCCACGGATGGCAGGTGGGCGCGTGCTGGTGGTCGGGTCGGTGAACGTCGACCTGGTGGTCGCGGCCCCGCGGCTGCCCGTGCCCGGCCAGACGGTGACCGGGGGCGACGTCGGGCGTTACCCGGGCGGCAAGGGCGGGAACCAGGCCACGGCGGCCGCACGGCTGGGCGCCGCCGTGGCGTTCGTCGGGGCCGTCGGCGCGGACGACATGGGGAGCCAGGCGCGCTCGGCGCTCGCGGCCGAGGGGATCGACCTGACCGGCCTCGTCGAGACGGTCCGCCCCACGGGCGTTGCCCTGATCGTGGTGGATCCGCGAGGGGAGAACCTGATCGTGGTGGCTCCCGGCGCGAACGGCGAGGTGCGCGCCCGCCACGTCACTGCCGCCCTGCGCCGGCTGGCGCCCGGACCGCGCGACGTGGTGCTCGTGTGCCGCGAGATCCCGCCCGACGGTGTCCGCGCCGCCCTGCAGATGGGCCGGCACGCCGGTGCGACGACGATCCTGAACCCGGCGCCCGCCGATGACCTCGACGCCGAGACCCTGGCGCTCGCGGACATCCTGACGCCGAACGAGACGGAGCTGGCCATCCTCGTCGGTGGGGAACCGGCCGGCGACGGCCCCGA
>Ga0208080_1000096_pt1 | contig 41385 bp, 35 predicted proteins | sample NGESurdeep092012_3_FD_184476 | JGI IMG/M metagenome (GOLD analysis project Ga0208080, IMG submission 184476) | Arctic peat soil microbial communities from Barrow, Alaska - NGEE Surface sample 210-3 deep-092012 (SPAdes) | ecosystem: Environmental > Terrestrial > Soil > Wetlands > Peat ...
CTACTACGACACCTACTACTACAACAACACCTGCTGCAAATATCGGAAGGTCTGATATTTTATTGGCGGCTTCAGGGCAAGTGTCGAGAGCAACTTCGTTGGACAGCGAGTTGCAGTTCGATCCCAATCAAGCCCATGCGCAACTCTACAACGTCGCGGCACATTACCGTCCCGAAGCGGGCAAGGTGCTCAATCTGGGATATCGCTTTCAGCGCGACACGCTGCGCCAAGTCGATTTTTCCACGCAATGGCCGCTGTTCAGACGTTGGGATATGGTGGGACGCTGGAATTATTCGCTGCAGGATTCACGAACTCTGGAGGCGACTGCCGGGCTTGAGTATAATCAAAGCTGCTGGACGATGCGTCTCGTTGCGCAACATTTTGTCACCGCCACGTTACAAACCAATACCGGTTTATTCTTGCAGCTTGAGTTGAATGACTTTATCAAAGTGGGTCCGGATCCTTTGACTATGCTCAAGCAAAGTGTGCCCGGCTATACCCAATTGAACGAAATGCCTGCCAGTAAATCCGGGCAGGTTTTGCACTGATTATTGAAAGAAGAGAATGCGAACAAAGACCCTGCTGATGTGCTGTGGATTAATCATGCTGCAAACTGCGTATGGTGCCGGTACGCCGCCCGTTAAGGACGCCAAAGCTATGCCGCCGACAAAAACCGTATTGCCTGATTCACAACGGTCCGATCCACTACCACAAGTCGCGGTGATCGATTCAGTAGTTGCGGTGGTCAATGATGATGTGATTACCCGCCACGAGCTGGATGATCGTGTGCGCGAAGTGGTGCGCCAGTTGCAGAAACAAGATACGCCTCTGCCCGCTGCGGATGTGCTGGAAAAACAAATTCTCGAACGCATGATCAACGATATACTGCTGGCGCAATACGCCAAGGAAACCGGCGTGCGTGTGGACGATGTCCAGTTGAATCAGGCGATTACACGTATCGCCCAGCAAAATAATTTCCCGTCATTGGCTGAGTTTCGCGCCAAGCTTGAGGCGGATGGTGTGGATTTCATGAAGTTCCGTGAAGAGATCCGCGGTGAGATCATTTCCACGCGGCTGCGCGAGCGCGAAATCGAGAGCAAGCTCGTCATCAGCGATGGAGAGGTGGACAATTATCTTGCCAATAAAGCCAAGATGGGCAATGCGGGAGAGGAGTTCCATCTCGCGCACATACTGGTGGTGGTGCCGGAACAGGCCAGCGCGGAGAAAATCCAGGCCGCGCGCGAACGCGCCGAGCAGGCATTGAGCCAATTGAAGAGCGGCACAGATTTTGCGCAAGTGGCGGCAGGCAGTTCCGATGCCAAAGACGCGCTGAAGGGCGGTGATCTGGGTTGGCTGCCGGGAGATCGTATACCTCCGTTATTTGCGAACGAATTGCAAAACCTGAAGCCCGGCCAAACGACTGCCGTGTTGCGCAGCCCGAGCGGTTTTCATATTCTCAAGCTGGTGGAAAAGCGCAGTGGTAATGCGCCAGTCGTGATCACCCAAACGCACGCGCGTCATATCTTGATCAAGACCAGCGAGATCGTTTCGGAAAGCGAAGCCAAGAGCCGTTTGATGGAGATCAAGCAGCGCATCGAAGGCGGTGCCGATTTTGCCGATCAGGCCAAGCGGTATTCACAGGATGGCAGCGCGCAACAAGGCGGTGATTTGGATTGGCTTTCCCCGGGACAGACCGTGCCGGAATTCGAAGAGGCTATGAATAAGCTGAAGCCCGGACAAATGGCAGCGGTGCAATCGCAATTCGGCTGGCATCTGATCCAGGTGCTGGAGCGGCGCAATACCGACGTCAGCGAGCAACAGAAGCGCCAGCAGGCGCGTGTCGCGATAGGCACATTCAAGTCGGATGAACAGTTTCAGGACTGGCTGCGCCAGTTGCGTGACCGCGCGTTCGTTGAGTATCGTCTTGAAGAGAAAAAGTAGCCGGTGAATGCTGCTGTGCTTTCCGCACCCTTGGTCATTACATCTGGCGAACCGGCAGGCATAGGCCCCGATCTATGCGTGCAGCTTGCCGTTGCACCGCCCAATATTCCCTTCGTCGTCATCGCCGATAAAAATCTGCTGCTACAGCGTGCCGCGCAACTCGGCATTGATTTGCAGGTGCAAGATTTTGTTTCACAAAAGACAAGGAGCAAGGGGCAACACCTTTCACCTTTCACCTTTCACCTTTCACCTGTTTTATCAGTAATTCATGTGCCGCTTGCTGCGGAATGTCATCCCGGTGTACTGAATGCGGCCAATAGCGGATATGTGTTGTCGATGTTGCACCGCGCCGTGCAAGGCTGCCAAGCGGGCGAGTTCTCCGGCATGGTGACGGCCCCGGTGCACAAGGCCATCATCAACGATGCGGGCATCCCCTTTACCGGACACACCGAATTTCTTGCCGAACAAACCGGCACGAAGCGGGTGGTGATGATGCTGGTCGGTGGCGGGATGCGCGTGGCATTGGCTACAACGCACCTTGCCTTGAAAGACGTACCTGCGGCGATCACCTCATCTTTGCTGGAAAACGTGCTGCGCATCATCCAGCGCGACCTGCAACGTCGCTTTGGCATCACACAGCCGCGTATTCTGGTTGCCGGATTGAATCCTCATGCGGGCGAGGGGGGTTATCTGGGGCGCGAGGAAATCGAGGTGATGATCCCGGCTCTCGACAAATTGCGCGCCGAGGGTATGAATGTCAGCGCGCCGCTGCCTGCCGATACATTGTTCACACCGCAAATGCTGGCGCAATGCGACTGTGTGCTGAGCATGTATCACGATCAGGGTCTGCCAGTGCTGAAGCACGCCAGTTTCGGGCAAGGCGTGAACGTAACGCTCGGTCTGCCCATCATCCGCACCTCGGTGGATCACGGCACGGCTCTGGATCTGGCTGGAACCGGCAAGGCCGACAGCGGCAGCATGATCGAGGCGATCAGGTTGGCCTCGCAGATGGCGCAATATGAGCGTGCATAAAGCCAAGAAAAAGTTCGGCCAGAACTTCCTTGTCGATGAGCAGATTATCGCCGACATCATTGCGGCGATCCGCCCCGAGCCGGAAGACAATATGGTCGAGATCGGTCCGGGTCTGGGCGCGTTGACCCGTCCGCTGTTGAAGAAATTGAATCATCTGCATGTGGTTGAGATCGACCGCGATATCATTGCGCGGTTGGAAAACGACTACCCGCAGGATAGTCCGAAATCGAAATTGACCATCCATGCCGGAGATGCGCTGGAGTTCGATTTTTCGACACTCGCAGCGCCGTTGCGCATCGTCGGGAACCTCCCTTACAATATCTCGTCACCTTTATTGTTTCATTTCGCAGCGTACGCCGAACGCATCACCGATATGCATTTCATGCTGCAAAACGAAGTGGTCGAACGCATGGTCGCCGAGCCTTCCACGCCAGAATACGGGCGGTTGTCGGTCATGCTGCAGTATCGTTTTTTTATGGAAAAGCTGCTCGACGTTCCGCCCGAATCCTTCCGACCAGCACCCAAGGTAAACTCCGCCATCGTGCGCATGCTTCCGCTGCCCGCCAGTGAAATCGCAGTGCGCAACGAAAAATTGTTTGTCGCGATTGTCAGAACAGCTTTCGGGCAACGCCGCAAGACATTGCGCAATACACTGCGCGGATATTTGGATGAGATAGCTTTTGAAAAGCTGGGGATCAATCCTCAATTGCGCGCCGAAAATCTGGCGGTGGCAGACTTTATCAAGGTGGCGAATTACCTTGATGAGAAGAAGTAGAATTTTTTCAGCTTACGCGGGTTAAGGCAACTTCGCCGGGCTAGCCCCGGCGAAGTTGCCTTAACCAGTTTTCTTCTGGATCAACTCAATCCTGTATCCATCCGGGTCTTCGACAAAAGCGATTACTGTGTTGCCATGTTTCATGGCACCGGCTTCGCGCACTATTTTTCCTCCGCGTTGCTTGATTTTTTCACAGGCGATGTGGGCATCTTCCACTTCAATGGCGATGTGGCCATAGGCATTGCCGAGCTCATATTTTTCCACGCCCCAGTTGTGGGTGAGTTCGATCACCGCGCCGCTGGCTTCGTCGGTGTAGCCGACAAAAGCCAGCGTGAATTTGCCATCCGGGTAGTCGGTGCGGCGCAGCAATTTCATGCCGAGTACGCCGGTATAAAAGGCAAGCGATTTTTCCAAATCGACCACGCGCAGCATGGTGTGAAGAATGCGCATCAGATTTCCTCCATATTGAAATTGTCTTTGTGTTCGGTAGTCTCAGCAAGATGGGGTAAAATGCCAACACGTCACGCATTTTACCATTACCCACACCATGACCGAACCGTTTCCGTTAGTAATGAGTTTTGCCGCAACCGATCCCAGCGGGGGTGCGGGTTTGCAGGCTGATCTGTTGACCATTTCCAGTATGGGTTGCCACCCGTTGTCGGTGGTGACGGCCATCACCGTGCAGGACACCAGCGGGGTGGACGATGTGTTGCCGATAGACCCGGAATGGGTGGTGGATCAGGCGCGCGCGATGCTGGAAGATGTGCCGGTGGCAGCATTCAAGATCGGGCTGCTCGGCAGTGTGGAAAACATTGCGGCGATTGCCGAAGTATTGGCGGATTATCCCGATATTCCCTTGGTGCTGGATCCGGTGCTGGCTTCCGGACGCGGCGACGAATTGGCGAATGACGACATGCTGGACGCGATGCGCGAGTTGTTGATTCCGCAGGCAACCATTCTTACGCCGAACAGCATTGAGGCGCGCCGCCTCGCGATGAACGAGGATAATGAAGAGGATGATCCAACGCTGGAGGAATGCGCCAAACGTATATTGCGCATGGGTTGCGAGTATGTGCTGATCACCGGCACGCACGAACAAACGCCCAAGGTCATCAATACCCTGTACAGCGAGCGCGGGGTAGTCAGCAGCGATAGCTGGGCGCGCTTGCCGGGGATCTATCACGGCTCGGGTTGCACCTTGTCTGCCGCGATTGCCGCATTGTTGGCGCAGGGCGTGGATGTGCCGGAGGCGGTCAAAGAAGCGCAGGAATATACCTGGCAAACCTTGAATGCAGGTTTCCGTCCCGGCATGGGGCAGCATATTCCGGATCGTTTGTTTTGGGCGCGTGGTGACGAGGACGATGAACCCCAATCGGGACGGCCTAATTAAGGGATTGTACGCAATCACGCCGGACGAAACAGACACGGCGGAATTGTTGCGCAAAGTGCGGCTGGCTTTACTGGGTGGTGCGCGGGTTTTGCAGTATCGCAACAAGGCCGCTGATGCGGCATTGCGTCTGGAACAAGCCCGGGCATTGCGCGTAGTGACGCAGGAGTTTTCTGTGCCGTTGATCATCAATGACGACGCGATGTTGGCGCGGAAAGTGGATGCCGACGGCGTGCATTTGGGTGGCGAAGATGGCAGTGTGGCTGGGGCGCGCGCAGTATTGGGCAGCGGTAAGCTCATCGGGGTATCTTGCTATAATCGTCTGGAACTGGCGCATGAGGCAGTTCGGCAGGGTGCGGATTACGTGGCATTCGGCAGCTTTTTTGCCTCGGCAGTGAAGCCGGGTGCGGTGGCGGCCTCGACTGAATTATTGCGACAGGCACACCGCGAGATTGCGGTTCCGTTGGTTGCGATTGGCGGCATCACGGTACACAACGGCGCACAGTTGCTGGAAGCAGGTGCAGATGCGCTGGCGGTGATTTCGGCGTTGTTCGGCTTGGCGGATATTCAGGATGCAGCACGGCAGTTTTCAAAATTAACAATTCCTAAAATTACCTAGGACAGAAAGAATCAATATGACTTCGCACAATCAACAGCTATTCGATGAATCCCAAAAACTCATTCCGGGGGGAGTGAATTCACCGGTGCGCGCTTTCCGTTCGGTGGGCGGCACACCGCTGTTTTTACAGCGCGGACAAGGCGCATATGTGTGGGATGCCGATGGCAAACGCTACACTGATTATGTGGGCTCATGGGGGCCGATGATCGTCGGGCATTGCCATCCTGACGTGGTCAAGGCGGTGCAGGATGCCGCTGCCCAAGGTTTGGGTTTCGGTGCGCCAACGGCGGCAGAACTGGAAATGGCGAAACTGTTGTGCAAGCTGTTGCCGAGTCTGGAAATGGTGCGACTGGTGAGTTCAGGCACCGAGGCCACAATGACGGCAATACGCCTGGCGCGGGGCTTTACCGGACGCAGCCGCATCATCAAATTCGAGGGCTGTTATCACGGCCATTCCGATGGCTTGCTGGTGAAAGCCGGCTCCGGCGCACTGACGTTCGGCCAGCCTAGTTCGTCCGGTGTGCCCGCAGAGATCGCCGCGCTGACCACGGTGCTGGATTACAACGATGCGGCCGGACTGGAGCGCGCCTTCGCCGAAATGGGCAAGGAGATCGCCGCGGTGATCGTCGAACCGGTGGCGGGCAATATGAATCTGATCATGCCCAAGCCGGAGTTCCTGAATGCATTACGCAGCCTGTGCACCAAGTATGGGGCGGTGTTGATACTGGACGAGGTGATGACCGGTTTCCGCGTCAGCCTGCAAGGCGCGCAAGGTTATTACGGCATCAAGCCTGATCTGGTAACGCTGGGCAAGGTAATGGGCGGCGGCCTGCCTGCTGCGGCATTCGGCGGACGGCGCGACATCATGCAATGCCTGGCTCCGCTCGGTGCGGTTTATCAGGCAGGCACGTTGTCCGGCAATCCGGTGGCAGTGGCCGCCGGAATGGCTACGCTCAAGCTCATTCAAACAAAGGGCTTTTACGAAAATCTGTCGAAATTGACCAAGCAGTTGACCGAGGGTTTGTCGGCCAGCGCCAAGAAACACGGAATCCAGTTTTGTGCACAATCGGTGGGCGGCATGTTCGGTTTGTATTTCAGCAAGGCATTGCCCACGAGTTATACCGAGGTGATGAGTTGCGACAAGGAAGCGTTCAATCGTTTTTTCCACGCCATGCTGGAAGCAGGCGTGTATCTCGCGCCGTCAGCTTTCGAGGCGGGCTTCGTTTCCGCCGCTCACACGGAGGCGGACATTGCTGCGACTATCGCTGCCGCGGACAAGATTTTCGCGACCTGGAAGTAATGGGACTTTTTTCGCAAGCGGCCTTTTTTACTACCGTCAATCACATCAAGGATCTGCCGCTGCATGGCGGCAGGGAAGTGGCGTTCGTCGGGCGTTCCAATGCGGGTAAGTCGAGCGCGATCAATACGCTGGCGAATCATGTGCGTCTGGCCTATACCAGCAAAACACCGGGGCGCACCCAGCACCTGAATTATTTTTCGCTGGGTAAGGATAATTTCCTGGTGGATTTGCCCGGTTATGGTTATGCCAAAGTGCCGCCCGAAAGCAAACGTCACTGGGAAGGTTTGCTCAGTGAGTATTTGCAAGCGCGCGATGAGTTGATCGGCTTGGTGGTCATCATGGATTCCCGACATCCGCTGACCGAACTGGATGAGAATATGCTGGACTGGTTCGCGCCTACCGGCAAACCGGTGCACATCCTGCTCACCAAGTCAGACAAGCTCAGCAGGCAACAAGCAACATTGACGTTGAGTCGTGTAAAATCGCACCTTGCCGAGCATTTTCCGCAGTGTTCGGTGCAATTGTTTTCCAGCTTGAAGAAATTGGGTATGGAAGAGGCCGAAGCGGTGATTGCCGGTTGGTTCGAAGGCAAATAGCAAAAAAATGCCCCCAGCCAAGGGGAGGTAGGCTGGGGGCAAAGTCTTAACAGAGTCAAGACACACGCTCAGGGAGGAGAAACGTGGAATGACTTTCATCATTCACAGCATCAGATAAGCAGATTCTAAAATAGTTCCAAAAAATAATTTTTGTAGGAAAAATCATGCAAACACTCGGACAATACCCACACAAGCGGATGCGTCGGATGCGTCACGATGCCTTTTCGCGCGACTTGATGCGTGAGCATGTGCTCACGTCGGCGGATTTCATCTACCCGGTTTTCGTATTGGAAGGCAGCAACAAAGTCGAGGATGTGAAATCCATGCCGGGAGTGCAACGTAAAACATTGGACCTGCTGCTCAAGGACGCCGAACAATGCGTCAAGCTGGGCATTCCGGTGATGGCGATATTTCCGGTGATCGATACGCCGCTGAAGAGCCTGGATGCGCGCGAAGCCTACAATCCGAATGGTTTGGCGCCGCGCGTGGTTGCCGCGCTGAAAAAGAACTTCCCCGAACTCGGCGTGATGACCGACATCGCGCTCGACCCCTACACTAGTCACGGGCAGGACGGCCTGATCGACGATAGCGGCTATGTCCTCAACGACGAAACCGTCGCGGTGCTGACCAAACAGGCGCAGACCCACGCCGCTGCCGGGGCCGACATCGTCGCGCCTTCCGACATGATGGACGGGCGTATCGGTGCGGTGCGCGCGGCACTGGATGCCAACAAGCTCATCCACACCCGCATCATGGCTTACTCGGCCAAGTACGCCTCCAGCTTCTACGGCCCGTTCCGCGACGCCGTTGGTTCCAGCGGCAACCTGGGTTCGGGCAACAAATACACTTACCAGATGGACCCCGCCAACTCTGACGAAGCTTTGTGGGAAGTCGGCCTCGACCTGCAGGAAGGCGCGGACATGGTGATGGTTAAGCCCGGCATGCCCTACCTCGACATCGTTCGTCGCGTGAAGGATGAATTCAAAGCCCCGACCTTCGTCTATCAGGTCAGCGGCGAATACGCGATGCTCAAGGCCGCCGCGCAGAACGGCTGGCTGAATGAACAGGCATGCGTGCTGGAAGCGCTGCTGGCTTTCAAACGCGCAGGAGCGGACGGGATATTGACTTACTTCGCGCTGGATGCGGCAAGGTGGCTTAATAAGGACTGAGGAAAACCCGCTGAGTTGTTGTTTACTCAGTCCTCACAACTCAGCCCTGTTTTCCTCGCTCCTATATCATCTTGGCTACCGCCTCGATATCCGCATGGGTCTCAGGATGGCGGCTGCCGCTGTGGCGGGCATTTTCGGGCAGGACGATGATGTGTGTCTGCGTGCCTGATTCGCCGGTCAGGGTGTAGCTTGGCACGGTCTCTTCATGTCCTCCCACCCGCACCTTCCATTCGCCATCCTCGAAATCGATCTTGTGCTTGAGCAGGAACAGCAGCACAGCTTTTGTGTCGTCACTGAACAGCATCAGGTTGATGTCAGAGTGCTCGCCAGCCGTTCCGCTCAATACCGAACCCGTCAGGTATGGATGAAACTCAGCCAGCAAGTGCATGGCCGTGAGTGCTTCTTCGCGTAGCTGATACAGGATGCCGGGGTGGCTGTCGCGTTGATAGAGCGCACGGTAACTGTGCAGCGCGTCATCCACTTCCTGATTGCTGGGCAGGTGTTGCGTGTCCGCCGCGCCAAGCTGGCGAGCGGCTTTGCGTTTGGCAAAAGCGTGGTCGGTGATGCCATCTTCCGCCATCAGCTTGGCGGCTTGATGCGCTAGCTGCTCGCGCATCAAGTCGCGTCTATTTACATATTCTCTGGGTGTGCGTTCTTTGGTCATGCGTGTGGTCAGAGCAACTGATCCTTGATGGTGTCTGCCGGTTTTATTTCTTCGCTGGGTGTGTGCATGGCATGTTCGGGCGGAACGTTTTCCTTATAAAAATATTCGACCCGCGGGCTATTTTCATCACGATACCCGTCCTCATTGATGTGCACCGCAACCATGTTGTCAGGCATAGTGTAAGTGGCTTCCGGCACATCTTTGAGCATTTTTCCCATGTAGCTCATCCAGATCGGCAAGGCTGCCCCCCCGCCGGTTTCCCGGTCACCCAGGCTGCGCGGTTGATCGTATCCCATCCAGGAGATGCCGACCAAGGTCGGATGAAAGCCGCAAAACCAGGCATCAATCGAATCATTGGTGGTGCCGGTCTTGCCGGCCAAGTCTTGCCGGCCAAGCTGCATGGCACGAATGCCAGTGCCGTGCTTGACCACGTCTTGCAGCATGCTGACCATGGTGTAGGCGTTGCGCACATCAATGATCTGTTTTGCGCCATTTCCTGGTACTTCAGGCGTCGCCTTGTAAAGTATGGTGCCATGGGCATCTTCGACGCGCTGGATGAAGTAGGGCGTGACCGAAAAGCCGCCGTTTGCGAACACCGAATAACCTGCCAGCATTTGCAGCGGTGTAACCGATCCGGCGCCTAGAGCCATAGTCAGGTACGCGGGGTACCTGGTGGGATCAAAACCAAATCTGGCAATATAATCGTGTGCATATTCCGGAGTGATGGACTGCAATATGCGGATCGAAACCAGATTTTTTGATTTGATCAAACCCTGACGCATGCGCATAGGCCCTTCGAACTTGTCTTCGTAGTTCTTCGGTTGCCAGGGCTCATTGCCGGTTTGTTCGGCATCAAAGATAAGAGGCGCATCATTGATCACCGTGGCTGGGGTGAAGCCCTTCTCAAGCGCGGCGGAATAAACGAAGGGCTTGAAGCTTGAGCCGGGTTGTCGCCAAGCTTGGGTAATATGGTTGAACTGGTTGCGATTGAAATCGAAGCCGCCGATCAGCGAATAAATAGCCCCGTCATGGGGATTGCCGGAAACAAAGGCAGCCTCGACTAGTGGAAGCTGACCTATCTGCCAAATACCTTTCTCATCCTTTTGTACACGTATCAGCGAGCCGATGTTGATACGCTGGTTCAAAGCGACTTTTTTAGTCAAAGCCGGCTGCACGAAAAGCAAGGCATCGCCGCTGATTTCTACAATTTCACCACCCTTGCCATAGGCACGAACCAGTTTGGGTGATGCTGCCAGAACCACGGCGGGGATTAAATCATCGCTGTCATCGACATCCTGCAGGGCTTCGTCAAGCAGTTCGGTATTGCTGCTGTCGCCGTGTAAATCGATAAAGCCTTCCGGTCCGCGGTAGCCGTGGCGACGGTCATAATCCAGCACGCCTGTACGGACAGCCTGATACGCGGCGAGCTGATCTTGTTGCCTTATGGTGGTGTAAACCTTGAAACCTTGTGTATAGGTATCGTCCTTATACTTTTCAAAAACAACCTGCCTGACCATTTCCGACAGGTAGTCTGCTTTGACTCCAAACTCCTGGTTGCCGCGCAAAGCCACGATGGGTTGCTGTTGAGCGAGCTGGAATTGTTCATCATTAATAAAATGCAGTTCGTGCATACGGCGCAGAACGTAAAGTTGGCGGAGCTTTGCACGCTTTGGATTGACGACCGGATTATAGGAGGAAGGGGCCTTGGGCAGCCCGGCGAGCATGGCTGCTTCAGCGATAGTGACCTGGCCGAGAGGTTTGCCAAAGTAAACCTGCGATGCGGCAGCAAAGCCATATGCGCGTTGACCAAGATATATCTGGTTGATGTAAAGCTGCAGAATCTCATCTTTACTCATGCTGTGTTCGATTTTAAAGGTAAGCAGTACCTCGTTGAACTTGCGAGTGATGGTTTTTTCCTTGGTAAGAAAAAAATTGCGCGCCACCTGCATAGTAATCGTGCTGGCCCCCTGTTTTGCTGTGCCGGAGGTAAAGTTGGAAATCGCCGCGCGTAACACCCCCATGTAATCCACGCCGCCATGTTCGTAGAATCGATCATCTTCAGCGGCAAGAATGGCTTGCTTCATAATTTCGGGTACCTCGGAAATTTGTACCAGTGCACGGCGTTCCTCGCCAAATTCACTGAGCAATGTGCCTTCCGCACTGTAAATGCGCAGCGGGATTTTGGGACGATAGTCGGTGAGCGCCTCAAGCGAAGGCAAGGTCGGATAAGCCAATAAAGCCGCCACGCCGAATAATATCGCTGGAAGCAAAAGTAAGGATAGAGTGACAAGAACAGGGAAAAGCCAGTGACGGGAAGGCATGTGCAGTTGTCCGAAAATAAGTAACAATGGTACTGTGTGTGGAATTATATCGGCTTCGCGGATATAAATAACCCCTAAAAATAGCTTTACACGATTTATAGTTATTGCTAGGATTTAAACCACTTTGTACAAAGAGAGCGCTAACCAGTCAATGGCTAAAGTAAATTTTGACATCCCGCTGGATTTTTTGTGGGCCAAGACACCACCCCTGATAGGAGTGGATATTAGCTCGTCATCAGTCAAAATGGTCGAATTGAGTGAGTCACCCAAAAAAGGGGGCTACACCATTGAGCGTTACGCAATCGAGTTGTTGCCTAAAGATGCCATTACCGACGGCAACATCAATAATCTTGATGCGGTCTCGGAGTGCATGCAACGTGCCTGGAAGCGAATGGGTACTCGTATCAAAAACATAAGTTTGGCACTGCCTGCGGCAGCAGTGATCACCAAGAAGATACTCTTGCCTGCCGGTCTGAGCGAAGAAGACTTGGAATATCAAGTCGAATCGGAAGCCAATCAGTACATTCCTTTTGCGCTGGAAGAAGTAAATCTCGACTTTCAGGTGATTGGGCCTGCGCCGAGCAATACCGAGGAGTTGGAGGTATTGCTGGCGGCTTCTCGCAAAGCGAACGTCGAGGATCGTGTTGCGGCTGCACAATCAGCCGGACTAAAAACCGTGGTCATGGATGTTGAACCCTATGCGGCCGAAACGGCTTTTGAGCAGATTCGTATTCAGTTACCAGAAGGCGCGGTCGATAAGTGTGTGGCGCTGATAGATATCGGTGCAGGCGTGATGAACGTCAATGTGTTGCGTAATGGGGAGTCGGTATATTCGAGGGACCAGCAGGTGGGCGGTGACCAATTGACTCAGCAGATTCAAAGTGTGTTTGGTTTGTCTGCGGAAGAAGCAGAGTCAGCCAAGCGCAATGGAGGATTGCCGGATAATTATGAAACCGATATATTGTCGCCTTTCCGTGAGAACGTGGTGACGGAAATCGCTCGCGCATTGCAGTTCTTCTTCACTTCGACCCAATATCATGAGGTGGATTACATTGTGCTTTCGGGCGGATGTGCAGCGCTGCCTGGATTGGATGATGCGGTGGCAACCAAAACTCAGGTGAGCACCATGGTGGCCAATCCATTTGCCATGATGATGTTGTCGAGTCGTATCAAGCCGCGGCAATTGCAAGCCGATGCACCATCGCTGATCATCGCTTGCGGTTTGGCTATGCGTAGGTTCGACCCATCATGATACGCATAAACTTATTGCCGCATCGGGCTGAAAAGCGCCAGGCTCGCCAAGTCCAATTTATCGCGCTCAGCGTCATTTCCGTGGTGCTGGGGGCAATGCTGGTGGGGGTCGTGCAGGTTGCGATCAGCACCGAGATATCGTATCAGGAAAGACGCAATGCATACCTGAAACAAGAAACGGCGGTGTTGGACAAGCAGATCGCGGAAATCAACAAGCTTCGCGAGCAAACACAAGCCTTATTGGCGCGCAAGAATGTTGTGGAAACTTTGCAAAGTACGCGTTCCGATGTGGTGCACCTGCTGGATCAAATGTTGCGGATTTTGCCGGATGGAGTGTACCTCAAGACGCTCAAGCAGACAGGTAATAGAATCAATCTGGTTGGCTATGCCCAATCAAATGCGCGAGTTTCCACATTGATGCGGGCAATTGAGGATTCACCCTGGCTTGATTCTCCCTCGCTGGTAGAAGTCCATGCTTCCGGTACGGGCGCAGCCCGGATCAGCGAGTTTACGTTGAACTTCAACTTGACCAAGCCACAGGTCGCGGTTAGCACGCCTCCCAAACCAGTTGTTAAACCTGCGGGCGCACAGAATTAGGTGTCATGATGAAATTAGCTGACCTGAAAAATCTAAATCCAAAAAAACCCGGCGCGTGGCCTTGGCCGGCAAAAATTATTGCTTTTGCTGTGATGTTTGTCGGCGTGGTTGTGGCGGGTGCGGTGTTAATCTGGCAAGGCCAATGGGATGAGCTGAGCAAAAGCAAATTGGAAGAAGACCAGTTGAAGGAAACTTTCCTGGTTAAAAAGAGGCAGGCGATCAACCTGGACTTGATCAAGAAACAGCTTACCGAAACTCAGGAATCCTTTGGGGCGCTGCTCAAGCAGCTGCCTAGCAAATCAGAAATGGATGCGTTGTTGACCGACATCAACCAGGCAGGTTTGGGGCGTGGGCTGCTGTTCGATCTGTTCAGGCCGGGTCCTGAAACGGTGAATGGTTCGTTCACCGAACAGCCCATTACCATCAAAGTGACGGGAAATTACGATGACATCGGCAAATTTTCCAGTGACATTGCAATGTTGCCGCGCATCGTAACCCTTAACGATATAGCAATAACCCCTGCTGGCAGTGGCGGTGTGCTGACTTTGGATGCAACAGCGAAGACCTTCCGGTATCTGGATGAAGCGGAATTGGCCGCGCATAAGAAGCCGGCGGGAGCAAAGAAATGAGATTGATCTATGTTGCGCTTGTTGTGTTGTTGCTGTCTGGGTGTGGCGGTGAAGAATTTCAGGATTTGCGCGATTTCGTAAAAAATTCCGGTGCGGACATGCGCGGCAAAATTGAACCGCCACCAGAGGTGAAGCCATATGGGTACTTTGCATACAACAATGAGACAAATTTGCCCAACCCTTTCAAGCCGCGCAAACAAGATGCGCGCACCGGCGGAAGCCCCGGAATAAACCAGCCGGACTTGGACCGCCCCAAAGAAGCTTTGGAAGAATTCCCGCTCGAAAGTCTCAAGATGGTTGGCTATCTTTACCAGAACAAAGTGGGATATGCGGTGATACGCGCTACCGATAACAAACTGTATCGTGTTAAATCCGGCAACCATCTCGGTTTGAACTTTGGCTTGATTAAAGAAGTGACCGATTCGTCGGTGATTATTAAAGAATTGGTGCAAGACAGCAGCGGTGACTGGACTGAGCGCGATAGTAGCCTGCAATTAATGGAATGATTAGGAGTAGACAATGAGACAACTTTATACCATGGTCAGCAGCGCGGTTCGATTGTTGGGCATATCCATCGTATTCGGCATACTGAGCGGGCAGGCACAGGCTGATGCGCAGAACAGTATCACCGCGCTGAGTGTCAGCGCAGGCAATGGGGTGACGGTCATCAAGGTCGGATTGGAGCAACCACTGGTCAGTCTTCCGTCAGGTTTTACCATCAGTACCCCGCCGCGTATCGCGTTTGATTTTCCTAACACCGCAAACGGTTTGGGCAAATCGATCCAGGATTTCACCGAGGGGGATTTGCGCAGCGCCAATATAGTACAAGCTGGCAGCCGCACCCGCTTGGTGGTCAACCTTAATCAAATGTTGATCTACGACACCAAAATTGAGGGTAATAACCTCATGATTACCTTGCACAGCAAACCAGCGGAAACGGTGGCTAGCAGCACTACTTCTCGCTTTGCCGAGGCAAAACCTGGTACACAAAAGCATGAGTTGCTTGATATCGATTTTCGTCGGGGTAAAAATGGCGAGGGGCGCATTCAGGTCGACCTCTCCGATCCCGGTGTCGGGATCGACATACGGCAACAAGGGACTGCGCTGATCGTTGATTTCCTTAAAACCAGCCTGCCGCGCAATCTTCAGCGTAAACTGGACGTGGTCGATTTTGCCACACCGGTACAGGGTGTGGATACCTTTGTGCAGGGAGACAATGTGCGTATGGTGATAGAGCCGCGCGGGCTGTGGGAGCATGCAGCCTATCAAACCGACAACAAATTTATCGTCGAAGTGAAGCCGGTTGCCGACGATCCCAACAAGCTGGTCAAGGGCGGCAAGATTGGCTACACGGGGGAAAAGCTGACGCTGAATTTTCAAAAGATCGATGTTCGTGAAGCTTTGAATGTGATTGCCGATTTCACCGAAACGAATATGGTCATCAGCGATACGGTGAAAGGCGATCTTACCCTGCGCCTGAAAGACGTGCCGTGGGATCAGGCCTTTGACATCATCCTGCAGAGTCGTGGTCTGGATATGCGCAAGAGCGGCAACGTAATCCAGGTTGCACCCCGCGAAGAGATAGCGGCCAAGGAAAAATTGGATTTAACCTCGCGTCAGGAAATCTCCGAATTGGAAGAGCTGCGCACCGAGAGTTTCCAGATAAGTTATCAAAAGGCTGATGCGCTGGCTGCGCTCTTGTCAAGTGACAAGCAGCGTATTCTCTCCAAGCGCGGCAGCGCAGTTGTTGATGCCCGCACCAATACACTGTTCATTCAGGACACACCTTCGCGTCTTGAAGAGGCGCGTAAATTGATCAAGCAAATCGACGTGCCGGTGCGCCAGGTGATGATCGAGGCGCGTGTGGTGGTGGCGTCGGATAATTTTGGCAAGAACCTGGGCGTAAGACTCGGATATAACTCTGTTGACACATTTAAAGTGGGTAACGGATTGGGAAATATAGGTGCCAGTACAGCAACAATGGCCACCTCACCATTGCTTGGCACGACGGTAACGCCTGTCAATACACCCAATGTCAATTTGCCATCCGCGGGTACCGCCGGTGCATTCTCCATGCTGTTATTCAACAGCTCGTTGAGCAAGTTGCTGTCTGTTGAACTGACCGCGCTTGAAACTGACAGCCAAGGGAAAGTCATTTCCAGTCCGCGAGTTGTGACATCGGATCAGACTGAAGCCACGATTACAACGGGTACCGATATACCTTATCAACAAGCCAGCAGCAGCGGGGCGACGAACGTGGCTTTTAAAACGGCTGCTTTGAGTTTGTCAGTCAAGCCGCAAATCACCCCTGATGACCATGTCATCATGGATATCAAGGTAAACAAGGACTCGGTTGGCACGTTGTACGCAGGTGTTCCAAGCATCGATACTAACGCGATAAAAACCCAGGTGTTGGTGGAAAACGGCGGTACGGTGGTAATCGGCGGCGTGTATAGCCAGACCATAAGTGACGGCGTCAATAAAGTGCCATGGCTTGGGGATATTCCGGTGCTGGGCTTCTTGTTTAGAAGCACCGCAAAGGTTGATAACAAGAGCGAGTTGCTGATTTTTATCACGCCAAAAATCATCAAGGACGCGATGAGCTTGCGTTAAGGCAAGTCACCTGAAATTACACATGCCCTTTTAGAGACTGGTGGGCTCCGAGAAATTGGGAAGTAATTTATCTGGGCAACTATCTGCAGGGTTTTGGGCTGTCTGTCTACCTACCAGGTTTAATAGGTGTGCGGCGATACGCAGTCGGTATATGCATGTGAGTTTTTCGTGGTAAGGACGGTTCTCCACACTTAGCCAGCATTGGTGTTGTCCTTCGATGGGAATCTGTGAACAAAAGCCCGGCCAGCCCGGGCTTTTGTTTTTATCGTTTACAATGCGACACATGCAAAGTAACCAAGAAATCAGCCGCACAGAAAAAAACTGTCCAGAGGGCAGCCGCAAGCTTCAGTCCGGCAACCTGGTCCTGGTGGGCATGATGGGTTCCGGCAAAACCACGATGGGCCGGGCATTGGCCAAACATCTCGGCAAGATCTTCGTGGATAGCGATGAAGAGATCATCAAGCGCACCGGTGTGACGGTTCCGCACATATTCGATATTGAAGGTGAATCGGGTTTTCGTCTGCGTGAAACCGCAGCCATCCGCGATCTGGTCGGGCGCGATAACATGGTCCTGGCAACCGGCGGGGGCGCGGTGCTGGCGGAACAAAACCGGGCGATGCTGCAACAGAACGGGATCGTAATCTACCTTAAAACGAATGTGCATGATCTATGGCAACGCACCCGGCATGATCGCAATCGCCCTTTGTTACAGACCAAAGATCCGTATGCCAAACTAAGCGAATTGTTTAAGCAACGCGATCCGCTATATCAGCAAGTGTCTGATATCGTCGTCCAGAGCGGCAAACAGAGCGTGCACACCTTGATGTTGCGCTTGATGGATGAAATAGATGCATTCAGAAAGAGTTGTCATGAGGGTTGAGCAGAATATTATGCAGATACTGGCGGTAGGATTGGGTGAGCGCAGGGCTATGCCCAACATACCAAAGGTGCGCAATCCGCTAAGGGCTAAAGCCCCTGCGGAATTGACACTGTCGTGCCGATTCGACAAGCTCATAACCACCGACTTGGTTATCGTCTTTTGATAGCCTAGTCGGATGGCTAGTAGTTTCATCAGGACAGGTGCAGCCCGGCCTGCATTTGGTTCCAGCTCGTCCGGCTTGGAAAGACGACGTACCCATACAGAATTAACCGGAAGATTATGCAAACATTAACAGTGGGTTTAAAAGAACGCAGTTATCCGATACACATCGGCAGCGGCCTGCTTGATCAGGCAGAATTGCTGCAAGCGCATGTGCCGCGCAAGAGGGTAGCCATCGTTACCAATACCACGGTCGCCCCGCTGTATCTTGAGAAACTCCAACACACTTTGCAGACCATCGGCGTCAGCAGCGTGACTGTCATTCTGCCCGATGGAGAAGCGTATAAAAATTCAGATACGCTGAACTTGATCTATGACGCGCTGCTCAAGAATCGTTGCGAGCGCAGTACGCCACTGATCGCCTTAGGCGGCGGCGTGATCGGCGATATGACCGGCTATGCGGCCGCGACTTACATGCGCGGTGTGCCTTTCATCCAGATACCGACCACGCTGTTGGCACAGGTGGATTCTTCGGTGGGCGGCAAGACCGGTATCAATCATCCGCTCGGCAAGAACATGATAGGCGCGTTCTACCAGCCGCAACTGGTGCTGGCCGATACAGCCACGCTGGACACCTTGCCGGACAAGGAGTTGGCGGCAGGCATGGCCGAGGTCATCAAGTATGGCCTGATCCGCGACCTGCCCTTCCTCGAATGGCTGGAGCAGAACATCGACAGGCTGCTGGCACGCGATACCGCCGCGCTGCAATATGCGATCGCGCGCAGTTGCCAGAACAAGGCCGAAGTGGTCGCGGCGGACGAGCGCGAAAGCGGCGAGCGCGCCCTGTTGAATCTGGGCCACACTTTCGGTCACGCGATCGAATCGGGCATGGGCTATGGAAACTGGCTGCATGGTGAAGGTGTCGCGGCAGGCACCGTCATGGCGGCCGACTTGTCGCAACGCCTGGGCTGGATCAGCACGCAGGATGTGTCACGCATCCGCACGCTGTTCGAGCGCGCCAGATTGCCGGTGGTTGCGCCCTATCTGGGCGCGGAAAAATATCTCGAGCTGATGGGGCTGGACAAGAAAGTGGAGGGCGGCAAGATGCGCTTCGTGCTGCTCAAAGCTATCGGACAAGCTGTGGTTTATGGTGAGGTGCCGGAAAAATTGCTGCGGCAAACTCTGGAGATTGCCAAGCCTGAACCTTGATGTAGGAGCGCAATTCATTGCGCGACAGCTACAAAATCGCGCAATGAATTGCGCTCCTACGAGGATTCTGGGTTGCAATCGATTTTCTTGGATTATAGAGGCAGAACGAAATGACTGAGCTCGCACCCTATGCCGTCACCGAGAGTAATTCGCGCGGCAGGAAAATAGCCGAGGTCGCGCCGCAAGGGCGCAGCGAATTCCAGCGCGACCGCGACCGCATCATCCATTCCGGCGCGTTTCGCCGCCTCGAATACAAGACCCAAGTGTTCGTGAATCACGAAGGCGACCTGTTCCGCACCCGCCTCACCCACAGCATTGAAGTCGCGCAGATCGCGCGTTCCATCGCACGGCGTCTGCGCCTGAACGAAGACCTCGCCGAAGCGATCTCGCTGGCGCACGACCTCGGCCACACCCCGTTCGGCCACGCCGGGCAGGACGCGCTGAACGCCTGCATGAAAGCATACGGCGGATTCGAGCACAACCTGCAATCGCTGCGCGTCGTGGACAAGCTGGAAGAGCGCTATGCCGAATTCGACGGATTGAACCTGTGCTTCGAAACCCGCGAAGGCATCCTCAAACATTGCTCTGCGGATAACGCAGCGAAGCTGGGCGAGGTGGGCGAGCGCTTCCTGAACAATCGTCGCCCCTCGCTGGAAGCGCAGGTCGCCAATCTTGCCGACGAGATCGCCTACAACAATCACGATGTGGATGACGGCTTGCGTTCCGGTCTGATCACGCTTGAACAACTCGAAACTGTGCCGCTGGTCGCCGCACAATTGAGCGAAGTGCGTCATGCCTATCCCGATCTGCCGGAGCGGCGCGTGGTGCATGAAACCGTGCGGCGCATGATCAACACGCTGGTGACCGACCTGATCCGGCAGAGCGAATCCAATATCAGTTCGCAAGCTCCGGCCACGCTGGAAGACGTGCGCAGCGCCCCGGCACTGATCGCCTACAGCCCGGGGATGAACGAGCTGCAGCGCGCATTGAAAAATTTCTTGCGCATCCATTTGTATCGCCATTACCGCGTGCTGCGCATGAGCGCCAAGGCGCAGCGCATCATCAGCGATTTGTTCGGCATATTCATGGCGGACAGCCGCTTGTTGCCGCCGCAATTCCAGAGTCTCGCCGAACATGACCGGGCCCGCGCGGTTGCCGACTATATCGCCGGGATGACCGACCGATATGCCATCCGCGAACATCGCCGCATTTTCGCGGTGGAAGAAGGCGTCTAGTTTCCAACTCCATTTCATCGGTGAAACTGCGTTGGCTTCCTGATGAAACTACTGGTGAAACAACTAGCCATCCCACTAAGCAACCAGAAGACGGTTGCCAAGTGGTTGGTTATAGCCATTCGACTAGTCTGTCAAAAGACGACAGCCAAGTCGCTGGTTATCGTGAACTCCTGAAGAAACAACTAGCCATTCGGCTAGGCTGTCAAAATACGCCAGCCAAGCCGCTGGTTATAGCCGTGCCATTAGCACTGTCTGCGTCGTTCGCTTTGCGTAGCGGTCGATGCGAAGCATCGGGCACCGCACGGCATACCCCTTGCGGGTGCAGCCGCCTTGTTTGACCTTCGAAATGGAGTTGAAATAAAGCGTGCCGTTCGGTGCGGTTGCCCATCATCCCCAGACAAGGTAAAATTCCCGCCCTTTCGCTTTTGAATATTGACGTGGCGGCGTGTGTCGCCATTTTTTAGCTTTAATGAATTTGGATGAGGATCACGTGAGCAATTCTTCTTTGCCGATGCAACAAGGTTTGTACGATCCGCGCCAGGAGCGCGACGCTTGCGGAGTGGGCTTTGTGGCCCATATCAAGGGCAAGCAAAGCCATGACATGATACGTCAGGGTTTGCAGATTCTGGAAAATCTGACGCATCGCGGCGCGGTGGGTGCCGATCCCCTGGCCGGTGACGGCGCGGGTATTTTGTTGCAGATCCCCGACCAGTTTCTGCGTGATGAAATGGGTTGGGGCAATATCCAGTTGCCACCCGCCGGCGAGTATGGTGTCGGTATGCTGTTCCTGCCGCGCGAAGCGGCAGCGCGTGACGCGTGCGAGAAGATCGTCGCCGCCAAAATCGCCGCCGAAGGCCAGCAGTTGCTGGGCTGGCGCGATGTGCCGGTGGATAGCTCGGGTCTGGGCGAGAGCGTCAAGAAGGTCGAACCCGTCGTGCGCCAGGTGTTCATCGCGCGCGGCAAGAATTGCGCCGATGCCGATATGTTCGAGCGCAAGCTGTTTGTGATACGCAAGACCATGGAGCACGCGGTAAGCAGCTTGGAGAACTCGCAGGGTAAAGGCTTCTATTGTCCTTCGCTGTCTTCGCGCACCATCGTCTACAAGGGCATGTTGCTGGCCGATCAGGTCGGCAAGTATTACCTCGATTTGCAGGACGCAAGGGTGGTCAGCGCGCTGGCGCTGGTGCATCAACGCTTCTCCACCAATACTTTCCCGACCTGGAATCTCGCGCATCCGTTCCGGATGATCGCGCACAACGGCGAGATCAACACCGTGCGCGGCAACGTGAACTGGATGACGGCGCGCCATGCGGCGATGTCCTCCAAGCTGCTCGGCGAAGACCTGGATAAACTCTGGCCGCTGATCACCGAAGGCCAGTCGGACTCTGCCTGTTTCGACAATGCGCTGGAATTGCTGGTGGCGGGCGGTTATTCGCTGCCGCACGCGATGATGCTGCTGATACCCGAAGCCTGGGCGGGCAATCCGCTGATGGACGAGGAACGCCGCGCCTTCTACGAATACCATGCCGCGCTGATGGAGCCGTGGGACGGTCCCGCCGCCGTGGCTTTCACCGATGGCCGCATGATAGGCGCGACGCTGGATCGCAACGGCCTGCGTCCGGCGCGCTACCTGATCACCGACGACGATATGGTGCTGATGGCTTCCGAGATGGGCGTGCTGGATATTCCGCAGCACAAGATCGTCAAGAAATGGCGTTTGCAGCCGGGCAAGATGTTCCTGATCGACATGCAGGCCGGGCGCATCGTCGATGATGCCGAACTGAAACATCAACTCGCCACCGCCAAGCCTTATCGACAGTGGATCGAGAAATCCCGCTATTTCCTCGGTGATTTACCGGAAGTGGCGGCCAAGCCAAAACTGAATGCATCGTTGCTGGATACCCAGCAGGCATTCGGCTATTCGCAGGAAGACCTGAAATTCATCATGGCGCCGATGGTAAGCGCCGGCGAGGAGCCGACCGGTTCAATGGGCACCGATGCCGCCCTGGCGGTGTTGTCCAACAAGAACCGCTCGTTTTACGATTACTTCCAGCAGTTGTTCGCGCAAGTGACCAACCCGCCAATCGACCCGATCCGCGAAGAGATCGTGATGTCGCTGACTTCGTTCATCGGCCCGAAACCAAACCTGTTCGGCATCGAAGAAACCAATCCGACGCTGCGTCTGGAAGTGCATCATCCGGTGCTGTCGAATGACGACATCGCGAAATTGCGCAACATCGACCAGCTCACGCAGGGGCGTTACCGCTCGCTGGTGCTGGATATGACCTATCCCGCCACGCAGGGCGCGGCGGGTTGCGAAATAGCAGTACAGGCGCTGTGTGCCGCAGCCGACAAGTCCGTGGCCGATGGCTACAACGTGCTGATCCTGTCGGATCGAGCGATGTCTGCCAAGCGCGTGGCGATCCCCGCGCTGGTGGCGTGTTCAAAGGTGCATCATCACCTGGTGCATGCCGGACTGCGCACCAGCACCGGTCTGGTGGTGGACACCGGTTCTGTGCGCGAGGTGCATCACTTCGCCTTGCTGGCCGGATACGGCGCGGAAGCGGTGTGTCCGTGGCTGGCGTATGAAACCATCGCGGCGATGAATCTGCCCGCGAAAGTCGATGCAAAAGAAGCCAAAAAGCGTTACATCAAGGCAATCAACAAGGGCCTGATGAAGGTGATGTCCAAGATGGGCATCTCCACATACCAATCCTATTGCGGCGCGCAGATCTTTGAAGCGATCGGCCTGAACGCCGGATTCGTTGCAGAGTATTTCACCGGCACGGCGACCCAGATCGAAGGTATCGGTTTGAGCGTGGTGGCCGAAGAGGCGATCCGTACGCACCGCAGCGCATTCGGTGCCGATCCCGTGTTGGCCAACGCACTCGAAGCAGGCGGCGAATATGCCTGGCGCGTGCGCGGCGAAGAACACATGTGGACGCCCGATTCGATCGCGAAATTGCAGAACGCCACGCGCACCAACAATGCCGCGACCTACAAGGAATACGCGAAGCTGATCAACGAACAAAGCACGAAGCTGAAAACCTTGCGCGGGCTATTTGAGGTTAAGCCCGCAGGTCCGCAGGTGCCGTTGGCCGAAGTCGAGTCCGCCAAGGACATCGTCAAACGTTTCGTCACCGGCGCGATGTCGCTGGGTTCCATCTCGACTGAAGCGCACACCACACTGGCGATCGCGATGAACCGCATCGGCGGCAAGTCCAACACCGGCGAGGGCGGCGAAGACGCGGCGCGTTTCAAGATATTGAAGGGCGGCGAAATGCTCTCCGACATCATCGGCAAGAACCGCATCGAAAGCGACCGCGAGCTCAAGGCCGGCGATTCGTTGCGTTCCAAAATCAAGCAGGTGGCCTCGGGCCGTTTCGGCGTGACCGCGGAGTACCTCGCCAGTGCCGACCAGATCCAGATCAAGATGGCGCAGGGCGCGAAGCCCGGTGAAGGCGGCCAGTTGCCCGGCCACAAGGTGTCCGAGTACATCGCCAAATTGCGCTTTTCGGTACCCGGTGTGGGGCTGATCTCGCCGCCGCCGCATCACGATATTTATTCGATCGAAGATCTGGCGCAGCTGATCCATGACCTGAAGAACTCCAATCCTTCCGCGTCGATCTCGGTCAAGCTGGTTTCCGAAGTGGGTGTGGGAACGGTGGCAGCCGGCGTGGCCAAGGCCAAGGCCGACCACATCACGATATCCGGCCATGACGGCGGCACCGGCGCATCGCCGATCTCCTCGATCAAGCACGCCGGAACACCCTGGGAACTGGGTTTGGCCGAAGCGCAGCAAACGCTGGTGCTGAACCAATTGCGCGGCCGCATCGCGTTGCAGGTGGACGGCCAGATCAAGACCGGCCGCGACGTGCTGATCGGTGCGTTGCTGGGCGCGGATGAATTCGGTTTTGCCACCGCGCCGCTGGTGGTGGAAGGCTGCATCATGATGCGCAAGTGCCACCTGAACACCTGCCCGGTCGGCGTCGCGACACAGGATCCCGAGCTGCGCAAGAAATTCACCGGACAGCCTGAACACGTCGTGAACTACTTCTTCTTCATCGCCGAAGAAGTGCGCGAATACATGGCGCAACTGGGCATCCGCAAGTTCGTCGATCTGATCGGGCGCAGCGATCTGCTCGATGTGAAGCACGGCATCGCGCACTGGAAGGCGCAAGGGCTGGACTTCTCCAAGGTATTTCATCAGCCGGATGTGGCCGCCGGCGTGGCGCGAAGTCATGCGCAGACACAGGATCACGGGCTGGAAAAGGCACTGGACAACTCGCTGATCGCCCAGGCGCAGAACGCCTTGAACAACAAGCAGGCCGTGGTCATCGACAGCAGCATCAGAAACGTCAACCGCACCGTCGGCACGATGCTGTCGCACGAAGTCGCCAGGCGTTACGGTCAGGCCGGTTTGCCGACCGACACGATCAGCGTGAAATTCAGCGGCACGGCGGGCCAAAGTTTTGGTGCATTCCTGTCGCACGGCATCTCGTTCGAATTGCGCGGCGAAGGCAACGATTACGTGGGCAAAGGCTTGTGCGGCGGGCGCATCAGTATCATGCCGCCAGCCGATTCCAGGCTGGTCTCGCACGAAAACATCATCGTCGGCAACACCGTGATGTATGGCGCGACTTCCGGCGAATGCTATTTTTCGGGCGTGGCCGGCGAACGTTTCGCGGTGCGCAACTCCGGTGCGATCGCCGTGGTGGAAGGTCTGGGCGACCACGGTTGCGAATACATGACCGGCGGCATGGTGGTCGTGCTGGGACAGACAGGGCGCAACTTCGCGGCAGGCATGTCCGGCGGCGTGGCATATGTGCTGGATGAAGACGGCAACTTTGAGAAACGCTGCAATTTGTCGATGGTGCAGCTCGAGCCGGTGCCGGAAGAATTGGCCGCGCTGGACAGCACAGATGCCGTGCCGGAAAGTCATGGCCGCGTGCATTTCAACCATCTCAACCAGACTGACGAACAGGCATTGCGCGAACAGATCGAAAAACATTTGCGCTATACCAACAGTCCGCGCGCCAAGCACATCCTGGATAACTGGTCGACCTATCTGCACAAGTTCACCAAGGTGATGCCGACCGAATATCGGCGTGCCCTGGAAATGGCAGCGCAACAAGTCAAGCAGAAGGAGGCCGCATAATGGGCAAGCCAACCGGATTCATGGAGTTCAAGCGCCTCAGCGAAGCCAGCTTGCCCGTGACGGACCGGCGCAAGAATTACCACGAGTTCGTGCTGCATCTGAACGACGAGCAGGCCAAGACGCAGGGCGCGCGCTGCATGGATTGCGGCATCCCGTTCTGCACCACGGGCTGTCCGGTCAACAACATCATCCCTGACTGGAACGATCTGGTGTATCGCGGCAACTGGCGCGAAGCGCTGGACGTGTTGCACTCCACCAACAACTTCCCCGAGTTCACCGGGCGCATCTGCCCCGCGCCGTGCGAGGCGGCCTGCACGCTCAACATCAACAACGACGCGGTGGGCATCAAGTCCATCGAGCACGCGATCATCGACAAGGGCGGCGAGAACGGCTGGGTCGTGCCGCAACCGCCGGAGAAAAAGACCGGCAAGAAGGTCGCCGTGGTCGGCTCCGGTCCCGCCGGTTTGGCAGCCGCGCAGCAGCTGGCGCGCGTCGGCCACAGTGTTACGGTGTTCGAAAAGAACAGCCGCATCGGCGGATTGCTGCGCTATGGCATCCCCGACTTCAAGCTCGACAAAGGCCTGATCGACTGGCGCATGGCGCAGATGCAAGCCGAGGGCGTGACCTTTCAAACTTCGGTGTTCATCGGCAAGGAAGCACCCGCAAAGAGCACGGCCAACGATGCCAAGAAGACCATCAGCCCCGCCGAACTCCTGAAAAAATTCGATGCGGTGATCCTGTCCGGCGGCGCCGAAGCGGCGCGTGACTTGCCGGTACCGGGCCGCGAATTGAAAGGCGTGCACTACGCGCTGGAGTTCCTGATCCCGCAGAACAAGGAAGTGGCGGGCGACGCGCGCAACCCTATCCGTGCCGAAGGCAAGCACGTGGTGGTGATCGGCGGCGGCGATACCGGCTCCGATTGCGTGGGCACCTCGAACCGCCACGGCGCGTTGTCAGTCACCCAGATCGAAGTGATGCCGCGTCCGCCGGAGCACGAAAACAAGCCGCTGGTATGGCCGAACTGGCCGATGAAGCTGCGCACTTCCAGTTCGCATGAGGAAGGCGCGCAACGCGACTGGGCTATCGTCACCAAGGGATTCATCGGCAGCAACGGCAAGGTCGAGAAACTGCGCGCGGTTCGCGTCGAGTGGAAAGACGGCAAGATGAACGAGATCGCCGGCAGCGAATTCGAGCTCAAGGCCGATCTGGTATTGCTGGCAATGGGCTTCGTCAGCCCGGAACAGAAGGTGCTGGATGCTTTCGGTGTGGAAAAGGACGCGCGCGGCAATATCAAGGCCGACACGGAAAATTACCGTACCGGCATAGACAAGGTATTCGCCGCAGGCGACATGCGTCGCGGGCAATCGCTGGTAGTCTGGGCGATACGCGAGGGACGCCAATGCGCACGCTCTGTCGACGAGTTTTTGATGGGATCATCGGTACTGCCGCGCTAATTCACGGTTGGGTGTGGGTTGGTTTGTTCGAAAAAATCAATTGACCACGGAACACACGGATCACACGGAAGATATTTGCATTTTCCCGTGTGTTCCGTGTGTTCCGTGGTTCATGTTTTAATGTTTGTATTGACCGGGATAGCAGTATCTGCGGTTTAAATTTAATCAAGGAAATACAATGAACTTCAAGTTAAAAAACGACACCTTTCTGCGTGCCCTGCTGCGTCAACCGACGGAATACACGCCGATATGGATGATGCGCCAGGCTGGCCGTTACCTGCCGGAATATCGCGAGACGCGCAAACAGGCGGGCAGTTTTCTGGGACTGTGCAAGAACTCGGACTACGCGACTGAAGCCACGCTGCAACCGTTGGAACGCTTCCCGCTGGATGCAGCCATCCTGTTTTCAGACATTCTCACCGTGCCGGATGCGATGGGCCTGGGCCTGTATTTTTCCGAAGGCGAGGGTCCGAAGTTCAAGCGTCCGTTGCGCGACGCAGCCGCGATCAAGGCACTGCGCGTGCCGGACATCGGTAAAGACTTGCGTTATGTCACCGATGCGGTGACGCAGATCCGCAAGGCACTGAATGGCAGCGTGCCGTTGATCGGTTTTTCCGGCAGTCCTTTCACGTTGTCCTGCTACATGGTCGAAGGCGGCGGCAGCGACGATTACGCCAAAGTAAAGACCCTGATGTACAACGAGCCCAAGCTGATGCACCACATCCTCGAAGTGACCACCCAGGCGGTGATCAACTACCTGAATGCGCAGATCGAAGCCGGCGCTCAGGCCGTGATGATCTTCGACTCATGGGGCGGCGTTTTGTCCCATGCGGCGTTCCATGAATTCTCTCTTGCTTACACGCATCGCATCGTGGAGGGCTTGATCAAGGAAAAGGACGGCTTGAAGATCCCGTCCATCGTGTTCACCAAGGGTGGCGGCTTGTGGCTGGAAAGCATCGCCAACACCGGTTGTGATGCGGTCGGTCTGGACTGGAACATAGACATCGGCATCGCGCGCCAGCGCATCGGCAACAAGGTTGCGCTGCAAGGCAACATGGATCCCGCCGTGCTGTTCGCCTCGCCCGATGCGATTTACAAAGAAGTGGAGCACATCCTGGGCAGCTACGGCTACGGCAGCGGCCATGTGTTCAACCTGGGCCACGGCATTTCGCAACACACCGACCCCGAACATGCGGCGGCATTGGTTAAGGCGGTGCACGAACTCAGCCGCAAGTACCACTAAAAATACCCCTGCACAACTGAGGCGTTCGCTACGTTGTGCAGAGGTTTTTAGACATCTACTGAAACGGGGATGGCCATCCCCAAACTCCGTCCTGTTTCGCAACAGGTTCTAGTTGCCCACACTTTGCGGTAAGCTGAGCTCCTCATTCCGCGAGGGGCTTATGCGCAATCGTCCGGGAACACACCAGCAAGATGTCACGCATCCGCGCCTGAAGAAAGCCCGGATTCGCTAAGCGCACATCATGAACCCGCACCGTCACACGATCGAAGAATTCTATGCGCATCTGCACAGCAGTGCGCAGGGGCTGACGCAGGCCGAGGCTGTGCAGCGCCTGGCAAGGTATGGCGCCAACCAGCTTGAAAAGATCACCGAACAGTCATTCGTCGGCAAGCTGCTCAAGGAATTCACCCACTTCTTCGCGCTGATCCTGTGGCTGGCCGCCGCGCTGGCTTTCGTCGCCGAGTGGAAAAGTCCCGGGCAGGGCATGGCGACGCTGGGCTATGCGGTGCTCGGCGTGATTCTGGTCAACGGGCTGTTCTCGTTCTGGCAGGAATACCGCGCCGAAAAAGCGCTGGCCGCGTTGCGCAATCTGCTGCCGCACCACACCAACGCGTTGCGCGACGGCCGTGCGGTGCAAGTACTGGTGCCGGAACTGGTGCCGGGCGATGTGGTGCTGCTCGCGGCGGGTGACGATGTGCCCGCCGATTGCCGCTTGATCGAAGCGTCCGGGGTGCGCGTCAACACCGCCAATCTCACCGGCGAATCAAAACCGATGGCGCGCGACGCAACTGCAGTATCGGAAGAACAGGCCGTATCGCGGCGCGACATCCTGCATGCCGGCACCTCGCTGATCTCGGGCGAGGCGAAAGCGATGGTGTACGCCACCGGCATGCACACCGAATTCGGCAACATCGCGCGCCTGACGCAAACCGCGCGCGAGCCGCTGTCGCCGCTGCAAATAGAGATCGCGCGGCTGTCACGGCTGGTTGCGCTGTTCTCCACCTTGCTCGGCGCGGTGTTCTTCCTGATCGGCCAGGTGATCGGTTTGTCGTTCTGGGAAAACCTGGTGTTCGCGATCGGTATCATCGTCGCGAATGTGCCGGAAGGATTGTTGCCTGAAGTTACTTTGTCACTGGCGATGGCGACGCAGCGCATGGCGAAGAAGAACGCACTGGTGCGCCATCTGCCCGCCGTGGAAACGCTGGGTGCGGCCAGCGTGATCTGCAGCGACAAGACCGGCACGCTGACGCAAAATCGCATGAGCATCCGGCAGGTATTTTATTCGGGCGCACTGCACGCGCCTGACGAGTTGACGACTCCGGACGAGTTGATCGGGGCCGAGCCGCTGTTTGCCATCATGCGCCATTGCCATGAGCTGCGCCGCGTCGAGCAAAACGGGCATGCGGTGTGGATGGGCGACCCGATGGAAGTGGCGCTGCTGGAAGGCATACCGCCGGACGGTAAAGACAGTTCTTTCATTGATAAAATCTGGCCGCGCCTGGATGAGATCCCGTTCGACACCGAGCGCAAGCGCATGTCGGTGATCTGCGATACGCCGGAGGGGCACATGCTGTACTGCAAAGGCGCGCCGGAAAGCGTGCTGCCGCTGTGCAGCGAAATGCTGCTGCAAGGAAAACGCCTGCCGCTGGATGAAGCCAGCAGAGCCAGTCTGCTGAGTGCGCATGAGCAGATGACAGAGCGGGGTTTGCGCGTGATCGCGCTCGCTTATCGCAGCTTGCCAGAACACACCGCCGCCGAGCAGCGCGAGACCGAGCTGATTTTCGCCGGACTGGTCGGGCTGGTTGACCCGCCGCGCGAGGCCGTTCCCGAGGCGGTGAGCCGTTGCCATACCGCCGGCATCCGCGTGATCATTATCACCGGCGACCATCCGCACACCGCCAGCGCATTGGCGCGCGAGATCGGGCTGGCACAGAACCCGCTGGCCGTGACCGGCGACAAGCTGCGCAACATGTCGGATACCGATCTGCAACTGTTGCTCGACGAACCCGATTTGATCTTTGCGCGCACCAGCGCCGACCAGAAGATGCGCATCGTGCAGGCCTTGCAGCACAAGGGCGAGATCGTCGCGGTGACCGGCGACGGGGTGAACGACGCGCCGGCGTTGAAATGCGCCGATGTGGGCATCGCGATGGGCATCTCCGGAACCGATGTCGCCAAGGAAGCGGCCGACATCATCCTGCTCGACGACAACTTCGCGACCATCGTCGCCGCGATCGAGGAAGGCCGCGCGGTGTTCGACAACCTGCGCAAATTCCTCACCTACATCCTCACCTCGAACATCCCCGAACTGGTGCCGTATCTTGCCTTCGTGTTATTCAGGATCCCGCTGCCGCTGACGATAATACAAATGCTCGCGGTCGATCTCGGCACCGACATGCTGCCCGCGCTCGCGCTCGGCGCGGAAAAACCCGATCCCGATACGATGCGGCGGCCACCGCGGCCGCGCAGCGAAAGGCTGCTCGACTGGGAATCGCTGATGCGAGCTTACCTGTTCCTCGGGCCGCTGGAAGCCATCGCCGCGATGGCGGCATTCTTCTTCGTGCTGCACGGCAGCGGCTGGCAATATGGAAGTGCGTTGGGCAACCACGCCAACTTGTATCTGCAGGCCACCACCGCGTGCCTGTCGGCGATCATCGCGATGCAGGTGGTCAACGTGTTCCTGTGCCGCCATCCCGTGATGTCCGTGTTCAGCCGCGGCCATCGCCGCAATCGGCTGATCTGGTACGGGATCATATTCGAGCTGGTGCTGCTGGTGCTGATCGACTACACGCCGTGGGGAAACGCGCTGTTCGGCACCGCACCGCTAGATGCCAGCGTGTGGCCGTTCATCCTTCTTTTTATGCCCGGCATGTTGCTGCTGGAGGAGTTGCGCAAGGCGATGGTGCGCAAGCACAGGCTATGAGTGGCCACTGGCCGTCAGCCAATGTACCAGTCTGCGCACCAGCGGCGCGATTATTAACACGGCAGGAAAAGCGATCACCCATGCGATGACGAAGCTTCGCGCCCAGTTCAGAATAAAATTCTGATAGCCGTGATTGACCGCTGTCAACACGCCAGTCACGATGCAAGCCACAATCATCGACATGATCAGCGAAAATAATAAATGGGCGTGCCTGTGATGGATTCTCATATCGGTTTGAAGTTTGCGGCCATGACGCTGTCATGGCCGCAGCACGGAAAGAACTACTTGGTGACGGAACCCAGCTTTTTATAGGAACCGTAGAGCATGATCAACGTGCCGATGATGAACACGATCAGGAAGATGTGATACTCGGTGAAAGTCTTTCCCAGCGAGGAAAACAATCCCCTGGCACCCGCGACGACCATCGTCACCGTCAATATGATTTGCGCGACGGCGGCATTTTCGGTGGATACCGATGGCAGCTTGAACGTTTCAAGAAACAGAACGATCAACGTCATCCAGAAAAACATCTTCATGGCTTCGGCAGAGGAGGTTCCCGTCAAAAACGTGATTGCCACAAATGTCAGCAACAGTCCGATACGGACCAGATTCTCTGCACTACCAAAGTCTACTTTCGTCATGTTTTCTCCAAAAAAATAAATTGCGCTTAACGCAGCTATACTCTAGCAGATAAAAAACCAACCATCGCAGAAATTACTTTATTTGGTTCCGATTGAGAGAACGGCATTTCAAGTTAACTGTTTTTAGTTAGACATTTTTAGTTACCCGCGCTTTGCGGTAAGCTACGCCCTTTCAACAACCCCATTCCAATCCTATTTCGAAGGTCAAACAAGGCAGCGACGAGCGAACGACACAGACAGTGCACATAGCACGGCGATAACCAGCGACTTGGCTATTGTCTTTTGATAGCCTAGTCGAATGGCTAGTTGGTTTGTCAGGAGTGAGCAAGGAAGCTAACGCAGTTTCACCGATGAAATAGGATTGGAAACATAGAATAAAAATGGCCCAATACGTAATGTCGATGCTCCGCGTGAGCAAGATCGTTCCCCCGAAGCGTCAGATCATCAAGGACATCTCCCTCAGCTTCTTCCCCGGCGCCAAGATCGGCCTGCTCGGCCTGAACGGCTCGGGCAAATCCACCGTGCTGCGCATCATGGCGGGTGAGGACAAGGAATACGACGGCGAGGTGCAGCGCGAGCCCAATATCAACATCGGCTACCTGCCACAGGAACCCGTGCTCAACCCCGACAACACCGTGCGCCAGGAAGTGGAAGCTGCGCTCGGCGAAGTGATGCAGGCGCAGAAGAAGCTGGATGAAGTGTATGCCGCCTATGCCGAAGAGAACGCCGACTTCGACGCACTCGCCGCCGAACAGGCGCGGCTTGAAGCCATCCTGGCTACCAGCGGTTCAGATTCAGAACACCAGATGGAGATCGCCGCCGATGCGCTGCGCCTGCCGCCGTGGGAAGCAGTGATCAAGAACCTCTCCGGCGGCGAGAAGCGCCGCGTCGCGCTGTGCAAGCTGCTGCTGGAAAAGCCCGACATGCTGCTGCTCGACGAACCGACCAACCACCTCGATGCCGAGTCGGTGGAATGGCTGGAACAATTCCTGGTGCGCTTCCCCGGCACCGTGGTCGCGGTCACGCACGATCGCTACTTCCTCGACAACGCCGCCGAGTGGATACTCGAACTGGACCGCGGCCACGGCATCCCGTGGAAGGGCAACTATTCGAGCTGGCTGGAACAGAAAGGCGCGCGCCTGGAGACCGAGCAGAAACAACTCGACGCCCACGCGAAAGCGATGAAGCAGGAACTGGAATGGGTGCGGCAGAATCCGAAAGGACGCCAGGCGAAATCGAAGGCGCGTATCGCCCGCTTCGAAGAACTCAATTCGCAGGAACACCAGAAGCGCAACGAGACGCGGGAGATCTTCATCCCGGTCGGCGAGCGTCTCGGCAACGAGGTCATCGAATTCAACAACGTTTCCAAAGCCTATGGCGACCGCCTGCTGATCGACAACCTCAGCTTCAAGGTTCCGCCAGGCGCGATCGTCGGCATCATCGGCCCGAACGGCGCGGGTAAATCCACGCTGTTCAAATTGATCACCGGAAAAGAAAAACCGGATTCCGGCGAAGTGAAGATCGGCTCCACCGTCAAGATCGCGCACGTCGATCAGGCGCGCGACTCGCTGCAGAACGACAAGACCGTGTTCGACGCGATCTCCGGCGGCAACGACATCCTCACCGTGGGCAAATACGAAACCTCGTCGCGCGCCTACATCGGCCGCTTCAACTTCAAGGGCGGCGACCAGGCCAAGATGGTCGGCCAGCTTTCCGGCGGCGAACGCGGCAGGCTGCACCTGGCGCAGACGCTGATCGCCGGCGGCAATGTGTTATTGCTGGACGAACCGTCGAACGATCTGGACGTGGAAACCCTGCGCGCGCTCGAAGATGCGCTGCTCGAATTCGCCGGCTGCGTGCTGGTGATCTCGCACGACCGCTGGTTCCTCGACCGCATCGCCACCCACATCCTCGCGGCGGAAGGCGATTCGCACTGGAATTTCTTCGACGGCAACTACCAAGAGTATGAGGCTGATAAGCGTAAGCGTTTGGGCGAAGAAGGAGCCAAACCCAAACGAATACGCTACAAGCCTATCAGCCGATAAAGATAGAATGATCGGACAAGAAAAAGGCTGGGGGAATAACCAATGACTTGCCGCCGTATTATGGCGGCTTGGTCGAATGGCTATAACCACCCACTTGGCAACCGTCTTCTGGTTGCTTAGTGGGATGGCTAGTTGTTTCACCAGTAGTTTCATCAGAAGGCGCGAAGCCGAAGCGGATTCGGTATAAGCCGATTAGTCGGTGAAATTGACCCTATGAACTGGCTGGAGGGGATGAGATGTCTCAGAAAGTAAATTTGGATGCTCTAGTTCCTCGAGCAGATTTTGAAACTGATGAAACAGCAAACGCTCCCTCGGGTAGGCCGAAGGACACCCTATCAGTGAATGATCTAAAAAAAGGGGAGTTCTTTTTTTCATATTTGCGCAAGCCGGATTTTCAACGTGAAACAAGTGAGTGGGACCCGAAGAAGATTTGTAACCTTATACAAAGCTTTTTGAATGATGATTTGATACCAGCCGTAATTCTTTGGCGTAGTGATAAGAATCTAACATTCGTAATTGATGGCTCACACAGAATCAGTGCTCTCGCGGCTTGGGTTAACGACGATTATGGTGGCGGCGATATTTCAAAAGCCTTCTTCGATTCGCGCATTCCAGAAGATCAAATAGAGCATGCAGAAAAAACCCGAAAGCTGATTGAAAAGGAGATTGGCTCTTTTGGGGATTATAAACTTGCAAATACAAATCCGGAAAAAGTACGTTCTGACATTGTTGAGCGCGCGAAAAAGTTAGGTGCTCTGGCAATTCAATTGCAATGGGTGAATGGAAGTGCGCTTAAGGCAGAAGAATCATTCTTCACGATAAATCAGCAAGCATCCCCTATAAATCAAACAGAGCTAAAAATTCTTCGTGCCAGAAAGCAGCCCTATGGCATTGCAACGCGCGCTATATTCCGAGCTGGTCAAGGGCACAAATATTGGGCTGATTTCCCCCAGGAGATACAAGGGCAGATTGAGGGGCTGTCTAAAGAGATACATGAATTATTGTTCGTACCTAGACTGAAAAGTCCAATTAAGACATTGGATATTCCTGTTGGCGGAAAATTAAAGTCTGCTAATGCATTAGCCTTGGTTCTTGATTTTGTCTGTATAGCAAATGGAATAAAAATTGACGGCGAGAAAATAAGTACCACTCATTCAGAAAAATCAAGAGAAGACGATGGTGAGACCACATTACGGTTGCTGAAAAGATGTCATGAGGTAGCAAGAAGAGTTAATAGTACTTATCCAAGTTCACTTGGACTGCATCCGGTGGTTTACTTCTATTCTAAAGATGGTGTGCATAAGGTTGCATCCTTCTATGCAGTTATTGCCTTGGTGATTGAGTTGGAGAAGAAAAATCTGTGGAATGCCTTTGTTGATGTTCGAAAGAAATTTGAGAGTTTTCTACTTGCCAATGATGAACTCGTGCAACAAATTGTGCGTAAACATAGAGGTGCCTTGGCAAGCCATGAATACGTAAGAGACTTTTTTCTACTTATGATTCGTGAATTGAACAAGAAAAATATTAAAGATGCAGTTGAAGCAAGCCTGAAAGATCCGAGGTTTTCATATCTAAAACTTGGAGAGGCGTTTTCACAAGAGATCGGCTCATCTCAAGATTTTTCGAGAGAGATTAAATCAAGAGTGTTTCTTTCGCAGGCGCTATCTGGTGCGCCAACTTGTGCAATCTGCGGAGGATATTTGCATGTAAATTCCATAACAACAGATCACATTGAGAGAAAGCGCGAAGGCGGGGCTGGTGGTGTTGATAATGCACAATTAGCACATCCATATTGCAACTCGACATACAAACATTAATTGCGAGTGATATAGGGACGGAGGTGGAATTAAAGTGGAATTAAAGGGGTCAGCATCGCAATAGTTTTGCATTAGAAGGAAATCATGAGCACATCGGCACTCAACAAACGCATCGTCATCATCGCCGGGCCGAACGGTGCGGGGAAGACGACCTTTGCGCGCGAGTTCTTGCCGACCGATGCGGTGTTGCCAAACTTTGTGAATGCCGATTTGATCGCCGCCGGGCTGTCGCCTTTTGCGCCGGACTTGGCCGCTTTCAAGGCGGGACGGATAATGCTGGAAACGATTGCTGACTATGCGAGACGCGGCGAAAGTTTTTCTTTCGAGACGACGCTATCCGGTTTGACCTACGCGCAGATGATTCCCGTATGGCGCTCATCGGGCTACGCGGTGAAGTTGATCTTCCTGTCCTTGCCGGATGTCGAAATTGCCATTGAGCGTGTTGCAACTCGTGTGATTCAGGGCGGACACAATGTCCCCGAAGAGGTCATCCGTCGGCGCTTCTCGCACGGCATTGCAAATTTCGAACGCTACAAGGTGCTGGTGGATAGCTGGCAACTGTACGATAATTCCGACGCGCCTCCCGTGTTGCTTGATGAAAGGCAGTACAAATGAAAGCCCCCGTTTCCCACTTGAAAGACCCCGACCTGCAAAAAGCCCCGCAGGCGTTGATGCGCGCTTCCGAGAAGGCGCGCTTGCTTGCCGAACAAACCGGCACGACTTTCGTTGTGCGAAAACCCGCCAAGCCTGCTGCCAAAACTGACAAGCAGAAGTAGCGCTCCTATAAAAAGTCCATAGGGTCAGACTTCATTGGTCGCGTGGATTTATACGGAGGAATGTGTCAGCTCAAGTTTGAGCTAATACTATTCAGGCAATTTGCCACGCAATACATCACGATCAAACCACCATTTGTCACCGACGATGGTATCTACAACCAGTGCCATGCGCGGCAGAAACACCTGCGGATCACGCAGCTCCAGCCGGTCCAGCCACATGTTCATCGCATTCTGGTCTTGCACATGGCTATGGCGCTTGGCCACCATCGCAATGAGATTATCGACAAGGAAGCCCTGGCTCTCATGCTTGTCGTCCTCGGCGCGCAGATCAACCACATAGCGCCCGGTGATCGCCGCCACTGCGGCACCGTCTGAATCATCTGGCATTTCGTCGATCGCATGGACCAGCATGGCCACCGTCAATTCTGGATCAACCGGAAAGGTAATGGCAAGCCAGATGCCCATGCCCAGCACCGCTATGGAATCTGCATGACCGGCCTGATAAAGCACGTTGCACGCCTCGACTGCATCCTGCCAGGATTCTTGTTGCATGGATATTGCAAATGCCTCGAGTGCAATTTCCCATGCTTCTTTCTTGCGTTCCAAAGCATTCAGGATTTCGGCGATATCCATTTGCAGTCGGGCGCGCTGCAAATGGGCAGAGTCCGCCAGCGTGCTGAGCTGCTGTATTTTTTCTGACAGCTGCATTTTCAGCCCGATTTGTTCCTCCGCTGTCAGGCCATCATTCGCGTCTTTGATAAGTGAGCCAACGTTGATAAATTGTTCGGTCATGCGATTGCCTGAATTGGATTTCTGGAGGGCATCAGTAGAATTGCGTGGGTCAGTAGAATTGCGGGGTCTGGCTTCGCAGGATGATAGCAGGTTGAATCTGATATTTCAGGATTGAACGGGCCATGGAAGGAATAGTTTTCCAGATGCTGGTGGATAGCTGGCAACTGTACGATAATTCCGGCATACCCGCAGTACTGATATAAAAAGCTAATGGGGTCAGCATCGCGAGTGATATAGGGCCGGTGAGAGAAAATTAAAGGGTCAGCATCGCAATAGTTTTCCAAACGCAAAAATTAAAGGGCAAGGCTCGAAATAGTTTCAGGATGCCACCATGGAAATGAAGAAGATCAATTCGGGCAGGTTGCGCGCCATTGGCTACGATGCGCGCGCCCGGATGCTTGCAGGTCCGGCTCGGCGACGGCAGCACGCTGCGGTGCTACTGAGCGTGAACCCTGGCCTTAAATAAGGAGAAACAATCATGTTGTTTCGGCAATTTTTCGATTCGGAGTCGAGCACATATACCTATCTCATCGCAGCGGGTGTCAGGCGCGAGGCGCTCATCATTGACCCGGTCAAAGAGAAAGTAACTGATTACCTGAAAGCCATTGCCGACCTGGATTTGCGGCTGGTACGCGCAATCGACACTCACATCCACGCCGACCACGTCACCGGGCTTGGCGACCTGCGCGAGGCGACCTCGTGCGTGACCGCGATGGGCGAATTCACACGCGCCGAATGTGTGTCCGAGCACGTGCACGAAGGTGACCTTATCGACGTCGGCGGCGTGAAATTGCGCGCGCTCTACACCCCCGGCCATACCAACGAATCTTTTAGCTTCGTGCTGAACCCCGATCAACCCCGCGCGGTGTTCACTGGTGATGTACTGTTGATACGCAGCACCGGGCGTACCGATTTTCAGGAGGGTGATGCAGCAAAGTCATACGACTCAATCGTCGACAAGTTGTTCACACTGCCCGACAATACCCTGATCTACCCCGCCCACGACTACAAGGGCTGGACGGTTTCGAGCATAGGCGAGGAAAAGCGCCACAACCCGCGTCTGGCCAATACTTCGCGCGAGGAATATATCGCGCTGATGAACAGTTTGGTGCTGTCCAATCCAAAACTTATGGACATTGCCATTCCGGCCAATCTGGCGTGCGGCAAGCTGCCAGTCTAGTGATATGCCGACGTTTATCTCAATCGGAATTGTTGGGAATGGAATTAACGGGGGCAACACAATTAAGTTTGAAACGAGCAATCGGGGACAGACCACGGTTGTTCTAAAGTCCCTCTCCCCCCTCAAATGCCGCAATATTGAAAAGCGCTGCAGTCGAATCCATACATTGAATCGGGCGTGATTCACGCCAAAGCTAATGGGGTCAGCATCGCAATTAAGTTTGCAGGCTCAGTTGAGTTGCTGAAAACAACTCGACCCTAGCCCGTTTAACTCTTGCGAACCCGACCCCAATAATTTCTATTTCACGACAATTTCAAAAAGAACCCGCATATTGGCCTTTGCTTCCGGCGAATTAATTTCACCAGGGGACACTTCATACAATGCCGGTTTTGTCCTGCCATATCCGATCACCGTGATTCTTTCTGCTTTAATACCCTTTTCGGTCAGATAATCCCTGACCGTATTTGCTCTTTCTTCGCTTAATTTTTGATTGGTCTCTTCCGTGCCTTGAGCGGAGGTATATCCCGCCATACGGACGTTCACTTTTGGATTATCTTTCAAGACTTGAATATCCTTATCCAGGAGCGCCTTGGCTTCACTGGTAAGCGTTGATTTATCAAAATCAAAATGCGTGTCCCCGAAAACGGCTACCTCCTCATCAGGCTTTGGATCAAGCACGAGCATCATGAGCTTCAACTGGGACAAGCTTTTTTGGGACAGCTCCATCTTGGGCGTTGGCTGAAACAGCATGAATAAAAGAATCGCCACAATGACGCACAATATTCCCGCAATGACAGCCAGCAAGTTTGGCCTATGTTTCTTGTGTATCAACGGGGGGTGTTTTCCCGCCAGCCTTTCCGCTTCAAGCCAATCAACATAATCATTGCCATTCTTAAAGCCATGTTTTTCGTAAAGCTCATAGGCCAAGTTCTTAATTTCCTTATTTTCTTCGTTCAAGTCTTTCTGTAACATTTTGTTGCCTCTCTCTTCATTTGTTAAGGGCAGAAAATCAACTGCACAAGGGATGGAAAATTCAGGGGACCCCAGGGTCGGACTCGAATCAACCAGCAGACAAGGTTGATAAAATTCATTGCGCTGCATCCAACCGGATTCACGACCGCACTTTGGAAGATATTGCCTCGTTGTTCTGTGCGTTTCCGAACATGCCGCGCAATAAAACAATTAAAATAGTTGGGCAATAGGAGAATTAAAGGAGCCATGCCCGAAATAGTTTCAGGATGCCACCATGGAAATGAAGAAGATCAATTCGGGCAGGTTGCGCGCCATCGGCTACGATGCGCGCGCCAGGATGCTGCAGGCCCAGCTCGACAACGGCAGCATGCTGCAGTATGGCGGCTTCGGCGAGAATAATAATTACGAGTGACACTTTTGTTCAATGTGCTTTTCCGCATCTGTTAGCTATAGCGCCGCTGCCGTGCTGGTGAGCACTGGTCTGTATGCCGTGCAGCAGGCCAAGCGGCTGCATCCCCCATACCTGATGTGGGCGCTGGTACCTATCTTCTTTGGTTTACAACAGGCATTCGAGGGACGGGTATGGCAGGAGCTCGATGCGGGGAATGCCAGTGCAGCTGTGCCATTTGCGCTGGGGTTTCACTTCTTCTCGCATTTTCTATGGTTGTGGTGGCTCCCGCTCAGCAGCTACCTTGTCGAGCCCGGGAAGATTCGCAAGAGGGTCTTTGGCGGCTGCGCCATTTTCGGCGCTTTCGCAGGTGCGCTGGTCTATTCTGTGATGCTCTTCCATCCCGAGTGGATGTCGGTTGCGGTGAGAGAACACTCCATCACCTACGATTTTTCCTTTCCCTATCGCAGCTCCATCCACTTACCGATCACGCCGGCTGCGCTCTATGCCCTGACTATCCTTGTGCCGCTGCTCTTCTCCAGCCACAGGCTGATCAGGATCTTCGGGGGGCTGGCTATCTTGTCCAGTGTGCTGGCATCGGCGGCCTATGGTTATGCCTACGTCTCTGTCTGGTGCTTCTTCGCTGCCGTGCTCTCGCTCTATCTCGTCTACATGATTCGCCATCTTGTTGCAGCCGGGCAGGGTGGGCACACCGTGCCCATGCGGAACGAAGGTTGATTAACCGAATTAATCGAGCCGGGCTCGCGATAGTTCCAGGATGCCGCCATGGAAATGAAGAAGATCAATCCGGGCAGGTTGCGCGCCATCGGCTAAGATATGCACAACCATCCCCCTGCAGGTAATAATCAATGACGTCGGCATTCCCACTCCGGAAGAAATCTCGCTTCAACTTCAAGTTGCCTGGCAGGGCGGTGCGCCTGGTCGCGCTGCTGCTTTTGCTGGGGCTGTCCGGCTACATATACTATCTTGACGTTACCATCCGCGAAGCGTTCGAAGGCCGCAAGTTCGCTTTGCCTGCGCGTGTCTATGGCCGTGCGCTGGAGGTGTATCCGGGGCTGAAGCTGACGCGTGAGCAATTCGTCGGGGAGTTCAAGTCTATCGGGTATCACGAGAACCCGCAGCCGGACGAGGCGGCGACCTACAAAAACACATTGAATGGCATCGAGTTCACGACCCGTGACTTTGTGTTCGGGGATGGCCCGCAGCCTTTGCAGCATCTGCGCATCGAATTCGCCGACGGCAAGGTGTCGTTGCTGCAGCAGCGCGGCAGCAAGGATGTCGATCTGCCTTTGTTGCGCATGGAGCCTCCCCTTATCGGCGGAATCTATCCCGGCCATAACGAGGACCGGGAGCTGGTGAGGCTCAGCGAGGTTCCCAAGCCGCTGATCGACGCGCTGATTGCGACCGAAGACCGGAAATTCTATACACACTGGGGCATCGATCCGCGCGGTATCGCACGCGCGCTGTACAAGACCGTCACCGGTCAGCGCATCGAAGGCGGCAGCACGCTCACCCAGCAGCTCGTCAAGAATTTTTTCCTGACTTCCGAACGCACGCTGTCGCGCAAGGCGAACGAGGTGCTGATGGCGCTGCTGCTC
>Ga0208080_1000100_pt1 | contig 40513 bp, 37 predicted proteins | sample NGESurdeep092012_3_FD_184476 | JGI IMG/M metagenome (GOLD analysis project Ga0208080, IMG submission 184476) | Arctic peat soil microbial communities from Barrow, Alaska - NGEE Surface sample 210-3 deep-092012 (SPAdes) | ecosystem: Environmental > Terrestrial > Soil > Wetlands > Peat ...
ACGATCGGACCGATTGGCGGCGCCTTGATCGGCCAGAGAATCGCGCTCGGGTACATGGCGCGATAGTCGCTTGTCGTCCGTCAGAACGGCATATCAGCATTCGCACCCGCGTCAACGGGGTCGGCGTCTAGAGCGGCTTCGCTCCGCTCGCGGGATGGGACGCGCACCGGGCGCCCGGCGGCCGTTCTGTGCCCCGGACACAGTGACGGCAGCGAGCCGAAACCCGCCGCCGTCACCCAACACCCAACCGCGCACGGCCCCCCGCGCCAACGGGAAATCGTGCGCACTCCCCGAGTCTACGCCCGGCTGACAAGTCGCCTTGACACCGGCGGGCGACCGGTGGCCGTACTATGTGGAACGCGTGCCGATGGCACGATCCGAGAGCAGGGCTCCGCGATCTATGACGCCTCGGCCGCGCAGGTTCGCGCCGCGGACCCGGACGGCTGGGTGATCGGCCAGCGGGCGGGGAACCGCGTTCGGCTCTCATTCGAGCGAGGCCGACTCTCGGTAAGCCGCCGCCCCTAGCCTGACCACGGCCAGACCCGCACAACGCCCCCGCGTCCGGTTCGCCGGCCGGGGGCGTTACTCTGCCCCGTGATCCCCGGACCCGCGACCGGGGGGCCTGTTGGTCCCGTGAGGAACGATGTGGCATCAGAGGGGGCCGGGGTACACTCTCAGGCCTGTGCCGGGCCGACATGCGACCTGGCTGGGGGGCTGCTCCATGAGCGGATCTGACCAGGAACACGTGGGATCGTTCGCGGAGGGCGAGCGCACACTCCCATCCGGCGACTCTCCCGGCCACTTCAGCGAGGGGCAGGAAACCGCCCACGCGGAGCACCTCCGGATGGGCTCCTTCGCCGACACGTCCTGCGCGGGGTGCGTTGCCATCGAGAGCGCGCATGCCGAGCACGAGCGCAAGGGCACATTCGCCGACAGCACCTGTCCGAAGTGCCAGACGATGGCGGCGAGCTAGACTCGGGCCGGTCCCCAGCTCCGCACCGGGCGCTCCGTCTGCGATTGTGGGTGGTGACGCGCCCGGGACCGGCCGGGGGCTGCTCCTTGTCTGGGCCGCGCCTAGACTGCCCACGGTCCCCGGCTCCGCCCCTGCACCGGGCGTCCGGGGGCCGTAGTGCGGGTCATTCGGGAAGCAGCCTCGTGACGTTCGGCCCTCCGTAGACGCGCCGGGGGGTCATGCACACTCGCCCGAATGTCGGACCGGACCCTGTCGGCATGATCGAGACCGCCCTCCTCCTTGGCGTGGCCGTCCCGATCGCCTTCGTGATCGCATTCCTCGTGGGTGCGGGTCTCTCGCTTCTCCTGGAGCGGAGGCACGCCGCGATGGACGACCGCCAGACCGCGCGGCTGCCCGCCTAGACTCACCCTGGCCCCCGGCTCCGCACCGGGCGCCCTTCGAGTGATCGGCGGGCGCACTTCGGTGTCCGGGGGACGCGTCCGCGCCCGGAGCGGCATCTTCAGCGTTCCGTCAGGTAGCACGCTCAGCCTTCGCGCTGGCCCCCGGCTCCGCACCCGGGTGCTCCGCTCTCTTTCGGAGGAGGAGAGGCGCCACCGGGGTTGTCCGGGGGCCGCTCTGTGTCCTGGACACGGCGAGAGGCGGCCGAAGGATCGAGCCGCCTCATCGCCGCCATCGTCGCGCACGGGACCATGCCTAGCTCGGTGCGCCGCCTGAGACTACGCCCGGGATGCAATGGGGCAGGCGGGTCGCCGAGGGGCTGTTTGACGCCAACGGCTGACGGTGCGCTCGGGGCGCGGCTAGATCGCCTTGGGGTCCGTTGCAGCCTAGGAGCTCACGAGAGGCGTTCTGAGCGAGTCGTCCGTTGGCTCTTGTGGCTCACCCGGACATTCGCCCCGAAGATCGACCCTGCTTTCCCTCGACGTGCTGCTCGCAACTCGGCCCGTGCGGATCAGTCCACACCGTCCGCAGACGACCACCACGCGCTCGCCAACAGCGCCAATCGTCGAGACTCCGAGCAGGAACGTCCACTCGTGCATCATGCGCACCCCCGCCGCTCGCTCGGGGCGACGCCCTGCCGCCCTCGCCGAGCATACAGCCCTCCGATTCAGGGGCCGGGCGTCCGGGGGCTTATTCCTCCACCACATCCTCGGCCCGGGCTTTCTGGGCGACGAGCTGCCATACCTCGGGGGCCGCGCGCGTCCAGCACTCGGGATGGAATAGCGCGTGCGCGCCCACAATCTGCTGCGGCTCCTGGCCCGTGAGCGTGGCGGCCGCCTTATGCCTCGCCGCCAGGACGACGACCTCGGACGGAACGATCACCTCATGACACTCCGGACACATCCCAGGCATCCCGCGCTCCTCTCTGTCTGCTCTGCCAGAGCATAGCCTCGGCGTCCGGGCCCGATTGGCGCGTGCCTCGATCCGCGCGCAGGATGACGACCATCGTTCTGTAGGTGGATGGGGACGCCCCGCCGCACGTCCGGGGGCTGTTCCGTGCCACATGACCCGGGCACCAGGCGTCGACTACCCTGTCACCGCGCAGTATCGGGCGCGCGTCACCGCAAGTCCTGAGGCGCCCCGTGATCGGCTCGCGCATGGAACCCGCCGCACCTGCCCACATCGTCTACGTCGGCGGACCGTGGGACGGCCGGGAGGAAGTGCTCGAGCTCCCCGGCGGTATCCCGACGATCGTGGCCGTCGACGTGCCGCTCGGCTGCTATGTCCGCGACGTGCTCCTGCCGGATGGGCGCTGGCGGATGACCTCGCGGGGGTTCGGGACCGGCGAGGGGTAACGCCAGGACGGCCCCGCGCCGCCCGTGGATGCCCTGAGAGCGGCGATCGGGCCAGCAGGCGTGTGTCGACATGGCCCGGTTCCTCCGCCCTGGGGTGTGCCTGACGCGCGCCGATTGCACCACTGCGACGCCGGCGCCGACTCCTCGGCGTGTCTCAGGTCGAGCTATCCGCCGCGTGTGGGCGAGCGCGCAACGCCTGCCACTACTGGGAGAACGGGACCAGGATGCCGACCGCGGAGGACTGGGTGCGGATGTGCCGCTACCTCGGTACGCCGTGGTCGCAGCTCGTGGACGTGATCGAGGACAAGCCGGCCCACCGCCTGACCTAGCCCTCCCCACGCCCCCGGCTGGTAGCTCCCAAGCATCCCGGTCGGGGGCGTCTCTATGTCCCGGCGGGGGTCAGAACGGGGGTCAGCCCCCGAATCAAGAGGCCCCCGGCGGCGTACCGGAGGCCTCTTTCGTGTTCAGGCGATGGTCGGGGCGGAGCGATTCGAACGCTCGACCTCCTGAACCCCATTCAGGTGCGCTACCAAGCTGCGCCACGCCCCGACGGTCCGAACAATAGCAGACGCTCGAAGACCGGAGGCGCCAGGCTCCGGTTCGGGCGGACTCACTGGCAATGTCGGTGCTTCAGCCGCGGACGACTTCGAGCATGCCGCCGCTTGACCGCTCGGAACTCAGGTCGGCCGGCGTTTCCCGGGGCGCGCGCCGGCACGTGTCTTCGAGGGAGTCCCGGAGCCGGGGCGCCCCGACCCGGCTGCAGCTCGCGCCCGCTCGGCCGGCCGCGTCCGCTGAGGCCGTTCCGCGCCGCGGTTGCGGAAGACCAGCCTGATCGGCGCCCCGTGGAAGCCGAGCACGTCGCGAATCCGGTTCTCGAGGTAGCGCCGGTACGAGAAGTGGATCAGCTCGGCGTCGTTCGCGAAGAAGATGAACGTGGGGGGCTCGATCCCGGCCTGGGTCGCGTAGTAGAGCCGCGCCCGGCGGTTCTTGACCGGCGGCGGCGCCTGGCGCGCGATCGCCTCGGTGAGGAGCCGGTTCAGCTCGCCGGTGCCGATCCGCTTGCGGCGTTCGCCCCAGACGTCCACCGCCAGCTCCAGCACCCGCTCCACGCGCTGCCCGGTCTTCGCGCTGATGGAGACGGCCGGCGCGAAGTCCAGGAATGGCGCGTCGCGCTGGATCCAGGTCACGTACTGGTCGAACGTCTTGTCCGTCTTGTCCTGCACGAGGTCCCACTTGTTGATCGCGAGGACCAACCCCTTGCCGGCGTCCACCGCGTACCCGGCGACGTGCGCGTCCTGGGCGGTGAGTCCGTCAACGGCGTCGACCACCAGCACGACGACGTCCGCGCGATCGACCGCCTTGAGCGCGCGCAACGTCGAGTAGCGGTCCGCGTCCGGGCCGGAGGCGACCTTGCCGCGGCGGCGGATCCCGGCGGTGTCGACCAGGACGATCTCGCCCTGGCCGAATGCCATCCGCGTGTCGATCGCGTCCCGGGTCGTCCCCGGGATCTCGCTGACGATCATCCGCTCCTCGCCGAGCAGCGCGTTCAGCAGGCTCGACTTCCCGACGTTGGGCCGGCCGACCAGCGCGATCGTCACCGGGCCGGGCACGTTGTCGGGGCCGAACTCGTCGCCCTCGCCGTCGGCGGTCGCGACGTCTTCGTCGAACGGGGCGACCCCCTCGATGAGGGCATCGGCGACGTGGGCCGCCGCGAGGTCCTGGCGCTCGCCGCGAGCCTTCCGCGCGCGCTCCTCGGCGGTCTCCGGCGGCAGTGCCGCGACGATCGCGTCCAGGAGGTCGGCCACGCCGCGGCCATGGGCCGCGGAGATCGGCCACGACTCGGGCCAGCCCAGGGCCCAGAACTCCACAGCGTCCAGCTCGCGCTTCGCGTTGTCGGCCTTGTTGGGGGCAATCAGGACGGGCGCGGTCGCCCGGCGCAGCATGTCGGCCGCCTCCTGGTCGGACGGGGTGATGCCCGTGGTGGCGTCCAGCAGGAAGACGATGACGTCCGCCTCGTCGATGGCCAGCCGCGCCTGCTCCTGGACCTTCTCCTCGATGGCATTCCCCGGGGCCGTCTCCAGGCCACCGGTGTCCACCACCAGGAAGGACCGCGCGTTCCAGTCTGCTTCCGCGTAGAGGCGGTCGCGCGTGGTCCGCGCACGGTCCTCGACGATTGCTGCGCGCGGATCGCCGACGATCCGGTTGAAGAGCGTGCTCTTGCCGACGTTGGGACGACCGACGAGGGCGACGACTGGGAGCGATGCCACGCGGCGCTCAGCGAGCCGTGACGGGCGAAGCGGGGGCCGGTGACGGCGCAGCCCGATGGCTCACGCGACGGGCGGGCGGGCCAGCCTGGCGGTCCCGCTCGGCGCCCCCGGATGCGGCAGGATCCGGGCCCCGCAACGACGTCGTCCGGCCGGCCGGCGTCACCGCGGCACCGAGGGCGGCCACCGCCAGCGCGTGCGCGTCCGCGGCCGCGTCGCGCGTCCCGGCCATCGTGAGGATCCGCTCGGCGACCGCCTCCAGGTCCTCGATCGGCGTGGACGTCCCGCCCGTCACGCCGACGATCCGGGCATCGCCGAAGACCGCCGGATCGGTGAGGTCGCTTGCCCGCTCCACCTGGATCGCGGGCGTCCCGACGATCTCGCACAGGCGGGTGAGCTCGCGGGTGTTCGCCGACTGCCGGCCGCCGACGACCACGATGAACTCGACGGCGCGCGCGAGCTCGACCGTGTCCTCCTGGCGGCGGATCGTCACCGGGCAGACGCTGTTGATGATCTTCAGCTCGTGGGCGCGGCCGACCATGAAGGCCGCCAGGCGCTCGAACTTCCAGGGCGGCTGTGTCGACTGGGTGATGAGGGCCATCCGCTTCCTGCGCGGGATCCGATCCCAGTCGGCCTCGTCGTCGACGACGATCGCGTCGGGTGCGAAGCCCAGGAGGCCCACGACCTCGGGGTGGTTCGGGGTGCCGAGGAGGACGATGGTGTACCCCTCCTCCACCAGTCCCTGGAGCTGTCGCTGTTCGCCGATCACCCACGAACACGTCCCGTCGATCATCTCGAGGCCGCGTTCGGCGGCGGCCGACCGGACCGCCGGCGTCACCCCGTGGGCGCGGATGACCACCGTCGACCCAGCCTCGGCCTCGGAAAGCTCGGCGATGCTGACGACGCCGCGCGCGCCCAGGTCGGCGATCACGCCCTCGTTGTGGACGACCTGGCCCAGCGTATGCGTGCGCTTCCCCGCGTCGGCGGATTCCTTGGCCTTGTCCACGGCTTCGCGGACGCCGTAGCAGAATCCCGTCCGCTTGGCGATCCGTACCTCGCGCACCGTGCCCATGCGGCGATTATTGCACGCTCCCTCTCAAAACCCCGGTGGGCCGCCGACCCCGGAGAGGAGCGGCCCGTACGCGCCTTGGTGCCGGGGCGGGAGGAGTGCCGCGATGTGGAGCATCAGGCGCGTCGTGACATCCTCCAGCGGCTCCTTCCGGCCGTCGGGCCCGACGCCGCGCTCGAGGACGAACGGCTCCCCGACCTGCATCCGGATCTGCCCGCCCAGCTTCCAGATCTTCCGGCCCCGCGGCCAGAACAGGTCCGTGTCGATGCACCCGATCGGGAGGATGGGCGCGCCGGTCCTGAGCGCCAGGAGCGTGACGCCTTCCTTCGCGACCTGGAGCGCACCCGTCGGGCTGCGCGTCCCTTCCGGGAACGTGCCCAGCACGCGGCCGTCGTCGAGGACGGACTTGGCGAGACGGAATGCCTCCGTGTCCGCGGCGCCGCGCCGGATCCCGAACGCGCCGTTCATGCGCATGAACGGGCCGGCGATCGGCCACTCCAGCGCCTCCGCCTTCGCCATCCAGTGCACGGGCCGGCCCAAGCTGGACGTGAGCCAGTTGGCGATCAGGGGTGGGTCCGCGTTCGAGTTGTGGTTGGAGGCCAGGATCAGGGCGCCGCGCTTCGGGACGTGCTCCAGTCCGCTGACCCTGACCCGCGTCGAGCAGCCGAGCAACAGGCGCCCGAACTGATTCGAGGCGCGGATGGTCCACGGCAGCCGATCACGGGGCAGCGAGAATGCCGCGGCCTCCGCCTCGGAACGTTCGTGGCGCCGGGCGGGCCCGCTCATCCGGCGACACCGGCGGCCGTTGCCGCCAGGCGCGACGTTACGGCCGCGATGACCGCCGCGACGGTCTGCTCCAGCGTGTTCCCGTCGGTCCGGACGTGGATCGCGTCGGCGGCGGGCCGCGCCGGGGCCACCGCACGGGTCCCGTCCACGCGGTCGCGCCTCCGAAGGTCGTCGCGAATCGCGATGCCGGCGGCGCTCGCAGGGTCGATCCCGCGCTCGAGGGCGCGGCGGTCGGCCCGCTCGCCAGGGCTCGCGTCCAGCCAGATCTTCACGTCTGCCCCGGGCAGGACGACGGTCCCGATGTCCCGGCCCGCCACCACGATCCCACCCGCCCCCGCGAGCGCGCGCTGGCGAACCAAAAGCACAGCACGGACCTCCGGCGCCTGCGCCACGACCGAGACCACGCGGTCGACGGCAGGCGTCCGGATCTCCGTGCTGGCGTCCCGCCCATCGATGACGACGCGGCTGAGCCGGCCGTGCTCGTCGGCCTCCACGGCCACCGACGGCGCGAGCGCAGCGACAGCCGGCGCGTCGGCAGGGTCGACGTGGCGCCCCAGGGCGATCCAGGCGAGCGCGCGATAGAGGAGGCCGGAGTCGAAGAAGCGCAGCCCCAGGGCGGTGGCCACGGCTGCGCCGACGGAGCTCTTCCCTGACGACGCAGGACCGTCGAGCGCGATCACCGGACCGGCGCCCGTCCCCGCCACGCGGGGCGCTCGCGACGCTGTCACTGCCCCCGCCGCCGGTCGCTCGCCACCACTTCTGGATGATACGTGGACGCCCCCAGCCGCCGGACCTCCACGGCCGTCAGCGGCCGGACCGCGCCGGTCGCGAGGTCCAGGCGGAGCGACCCGACCCGCACCCGCACGAGGCGCGCGACGGGGGCACCGACTGCCCCGAACATCCGGCGGAGCTGCCGCTTCCAGCCCTGGGCCAGCGTCACCCGGTACCAGGTCAGCGCCGGGGCCGGGCGCGGGTCCAGGAGCCGCGCGAGGATGGTCGTCTCGGTCCGGGTTGCCGATCTCAACCCGCCCAGGCGGGCGATCCCCTCCTCCATCGCGATGCCAGCCGCGAGCGCGGCCCGCTGGTCGGGGTCGAGCGGCATGTCGAGGGCAACCGCGTACTCGCGCTCCACTCCGTGGCGCGGATGCAGCACGCGCTCCGTCCAGGCGCCGTCGTTCGTGAGGAGGAGCAGTCCCTCGGAGTCGCGGTCGAGGCGACCCACCGGGTACAGGCGGACGCCGGGCGCCAGGTATCGCGCCGGCACCAGGTCCAGGACGGTCCGCTCGGCGTGCCGGTCGGCAACGGTCGAGGTGACGCCGACGGGCTTGTGGAGGGCCAGGTGGATGCCCGGTGCGACGTGCGCCCCGGCCACGTCGACGGGCCTGCCGTCGACCGCGATGGCGGCACGCCCCGGGTCCGCCTTCTCGCCGAGGACGGCGACGCGCCCGTCCAGCGTCACGCGTCCGGCCGCGATCAGCGCGTCGGCGCCCCGACGGCTCGCGACCCCGGCCTCGGCCAGGAGCTTCCCGACGCGCTCGTCGGGCATCAGCGCGGCCAGTCCGCGGGCGTGACCGCCTCGGACCCCTGTGATGGCCCTGCGCGGTCTCCCGCTGCGAACGACGCGTTCGGGCCCGCGCCCGCCGTTGCAGCCGCATCTGCCGCGTCCGCTTCCGGGATCGCCAGGCGCTCGGCGACGGCCGCGTCCACCACCGGCAGGTCGTCGAGGCTCGTGAGCCCGAAGCGCTCGAGGAACTCCACGCCCGTGCCGTAGAGGATCGGGCGGCCCGGAGCGTCGGAGCGGCCCAGCTCCACGACAAGGCGCCGGTGCACGAGACTCCGGATCGCGTAGTCCGCGTCCACGCCGCGGATTCGCTCGATCGCGCTCTTCGTGGCGGGCTGCCGGTAGGCCACGATGGCCAGCGTCTCCAGCGTGGCAGGCGAGAGCCGGGTCGGCTCCCTCCCGACGTACCGGCCGATCAGCCGGCCTGCCTCCGGCGCCGTGGCCAGCGCGACGCGATCCCCGTCCGCGATGAGCCGAAGGCCGCGCCCTGCGAGCGCAACCTGGAGGTCGCCGAGCCGGGCGTCGATCGTCTCGGGCGACGCCCCGGTGATCGCGCCCAGCTCGCGCCGGGCAAGGGGCCGCTCCGCGACGAAGAGGAGCGCCTCCAGCTGCGCATCGGTGAGCGCGTCGCCGGGGGCGTCGTCCGCGGGTCGCGCCTCGTCGTCGCCAGCCGCCAGCTCGAGCTCGGCCGCCGGCTCGAGCTCGGACGCCGCGGGTCCGAGCGCCGGCTCGGCCGCTCCGCCCTCTCTCATCCGTCCTCCTCCTGGTGTTCATCGGGCGCAGGATCGCCGGACCGCAGCCCGCTCCCCGTCACGGCCGGCGGGACCGGCCGCCGGATCGCTCGCACAAGGATGGGGCCCCACGGGCGGTCCTGCTCCACGGTCACCTCGCGCCGTTTCACGAGCTCCAGGAGGGCGAGGAACGTCACCGCGGCGACCACCCGGTCCCGGACGCCTGCCAGCAAGTCCTGCAGCACGACCGGTCCCGCCCCAGCCAGCGCGGCGCGAATGAAGCGGGCCCGTTCCGCCAGGCTGATCGTCCTCGGCAGCACCTCCGGGGGCGGCGCCGGGGGCGGCACCACGGCCGCCAGCCGATCGAGCGCGCCGAGGAGCAGCGCGACGTCAAGGCGCGGCGCGTCAGCGGCGACCCCCAGGGTCCGCCCGGCCGCCGCGGCCACTCCCGGCTCGCGCCGAACGAGGAGCGCGCCGGTGAGCGCCCGTGCCTGCAGCGCCGCACCCGCATCCCGAAACGCCCGGTAGAGCAGGAGACGGGCGCGAAGCTCGGCCTCCGGGTCGGCCCCTTCGTCGGCGAACGGCACCCCCGGCACGGGCTGCCGGGGCAACAGGGCCCGGCTCTTGATCAGGATCAGCTGGCTCGCCACGCCGACGAACGCGGAGATGTTGCCCAGCCGATCGCCCTCGAGCGTCGCGAGGGCGTCGAGATACGCCTCCGCCAGCGCGCCGAGCTGTACGCTGAGCACGTCCAGCCTGCGCGCCTCCACGAGCGAGAGCAGGAGCCCCAGCGGACCCTCCCAGGCCGGCAGGCGAATCTCGGTCGCGTCCTCCGGCCGCCGGCGGGCGCCGAACGCGACGGAGGTCGTGGGCAGCCCTGCTGCCGATCCCGTCGCTGGCGTCGACATGGCTCAGCCGGCCTCGTCGGCGACGTGCAGGAGCGCCGCGGCCGCCGCGTCGGCGGGCGGCACGTCGCCCCGGATGAGCGCCGCGGCACGCGGTCCGCAGCCCGCCGCCAGGGCGAGCGCCGCCGAGCGGTCGGCGTGATCGCGCAGCCGCGCCATCGCCTCGGCGCCGCCGGGCAGCCCGGAGGCCAGCCGATGAGCCCAGGCCCCGAGGTGCTCCCCGAGCGACCACGCGACGCGGTGCCAGAGCCGGATCGAGTGCCCCTTGCCGGCGTCGTGGAAGAGCCCGGCCAGCTGCAGGTCGCGATCGTCGGGGCCGAGCACGCGGAGCCGGTCCAGGACATTCAGGCCGTGCCGCCGGTCGGCCACGGGCATGGCGTCGAAGAGCGCGAGCTGGGCAGGCGTCAGCCAGCCGGCCAGCCCGGCTCGCTCAGTCGGCGCCACGCGGGCGACGAGATGGCGGCCGAGCTGGCGGGCCTTAGAAGCCCACCAGGACCGAGACGAGCCCATTCAGGAGCGGGCCGATGACCCGCCCGCCGATCGAGATGCCGTTGATCGGGACGATCATCACCACGATGAGGATGAGGAACCCCCACTGCTCCAGCTTCGGGCGGATCTGCCAGACGGTGCGCGGGTTCATGAGCGCGAACATCACCTTCGAGCCGTCGAGGGGCGGGATGGGGATCAGGTTGAAGATGAAGAGCGCAAGGTTGATGAGGACGAAGATGTAGACGACGTTGGCCACGAACAGGGTGGCGTCGGAGCTCACGAGCCCGAGGGCGACCATGAGGCGGAGCGCAAGTGCGGCGAGCACCGCCATGACCAGATTGGAGGCAGGCCCGGCGGCCGCCACCCAGGCCTCGGCCCGCCGGCCGCCGCGCAGCATCGACGGGTTGACGGGCGTCGGCTTGGCCCATCCGATGAAGAAGCCACCTAGGAGCGCGGACGCCACCAGCAGGAGCGACCCGTACGGGTCGAGATGCACGATGGGATTCAGCGTCAGCCGCCCGAACATCTTCGCGGTGCCGTCGCCAAGCCGGTACGCCGCCAGCGCGTGGCTGAACTCGTGGACCGGGAAGCCGACGAGCAGGAAGATCGCGACGGCGACGAGCGTCGCGGGATCGACGTTGAGACCGAGCACGGGGACTCCGGGTACGGGCGGGGATCCCGCGTATGGTAGCCCGGACGGCCCCGCCTACATGGTGGCGAGGATCGTGGTCTTCTTCGCCTCGTAGTCCTCCGGGGTGATCAGGCCGGCGTCGCGGAGCGCGGCAAGCTCGCGGAGCTTCTCCTCGGTGGTCTTCGCGGCCGGAGCGGGCGCGGCGGCGGCGATGGGCGGCGCGGCGGCCGCCCGGGCAGACGCCTCGACGGCGGCTTCCCGGCGGTCCTGCTCGACCTCGTGCGCGTTGAGCGCGTCAAGCGGCGCCGTGATGCGGCGGCCGAGCTCGTCCTCGATGTCCTGCTTCGCCAGCAGCATCGTCTTCTTGAACGTGGGCGCGTGCTGGAGCATGTGGTAGTCGTCGGCGACCTCCTTGGCCGCGGTCAGTACCCGGAGGTCTCCCCAGTCGAACATCCGCCCGAAGATGCTCTGCTCGAGGATCGCGTCGTTGATCTTCTCGAGGCTGCTGTCGGCGGCCCGCTTGTTGAAGAGCCCCTCGACCTTGAGGATCCGCCGGTTGGTGATGGCGTAGTCCTCGGCCCACCAGTGCAGGTAGACCCAGGCGATGTTCACCGCGCCGAGCACCAGCAAAGCGATCGTGATCCACCCAAGGACGTCGCGGCCGGTCCCGCCGACGTTGCCGATCAGGATCACCAGGAGGGCGACGATGGCGAGCCCCACCATCAGGATCCCCCACTTCGACGCCACGATCCGGCCGATGGGGTGCTGGCGCGTCCGGTACAGGACGTGCTCCCCCTCCGTGAGCAGCGAATCGGTGTAGCGCGCCATCCGGTTCTCCCTCATGCTTCGCGGCCTTCAGGCGCGCGGATGCGCCCGAGCGTACACCTCCCGGACCCGCTCGCCGGTCAGGTGCGTGTAGATCTGGGTGGTGCTGATGCTCGCATGTCCAAGCAGCTCCTGGACGATCCGCAGGTCGGCCCCGCCCTCGAGGAGGTGCGTCGCGAACGAGTGGCGGAGCGTGTGTGGCGACGCCCGCCCGGCAAGACCCGCGGCGGCGGCGGCGCGGATCACGACGTCCCAGGCCTGCTGGCGGGTCAGCCGGCGCCCGCGGCTCCCCAGGAAGACCGGCCCGCCGCGATGCGCTGGCACGGCGTGGAGCGCGAGCAGGGCCGGGCGGACCGCCGTCTCGTAGCGTCGCAGCCAGTCGACCGCGACCTCGCCGACCGGGAGGAGCCGCTCCTTGTCGCCCTTGCCGATCACCCGCACCGTCGCGGCGGCCAGGTCCAGGTCGTCGGCGTCGAGCCCGGTCGCCTCGCTGACCCGGAGCCCCGAGGCGTAGAGCAGCTCGAGCAGCGCCCGGGACCGGATCCGGCCCGCGTCGTGCGCGGGGTCCGGTGGTCCGGATGGGCCCGCCGCCTCGAGGAGTCGCTCGACCTCCTCCAGGCGGAGAGGATCCGGCAGCAGCCGCGGCTCCCGGGGCAGGTCGAGGTGGGCCGCGACGTCAACCCGGGCCAGGTCCTCGGCAAGCGCGAACCGGTAGAAGGCCCGGATCGCCGCCGTTCGACGCCGGCGGCTCGTGGCCCGAAGTCGAATGCCCGACGGCCCGGCAGTGCTCGCGAGCCGACCGAGGTACGCCACGGCCGGGTCCGGCGAGCGTTCCCACCCGCCGCGGGCCTCCGGGCTGCCGGCGAAGTCGCGCAGGTCCGCGCCGTAGGCCGCGAGCGTTGCCGGTGCAAGCCCGCGCTCGACCTGGAGGTGGAGCAGGAACGCCTCGACGGCCGCGCCCAGGTCGAGCGGGGTCCCCGGGGGCATCGGGCGTGGGCGTCGGGTTCGTCCCGCGCGCGCCGTCCCGCTCACGGCCGGGGACGTGCCGGGACCGCCCCGGAGGCCCGGAACGCGGCAGCCCGCGCCAGCAGCTCCCGCGCCGATGCGACTGCGGCCGCGCCGCCGGCCGGACCGCCGATCATCGCGGCCAGCTCCTCGACGCGCTCCTCGTCGGCGAGGCGGCGCACCTCGGTCACAGTCCGGCCGGCGCGCTCTACCTTCCGGATCCCGAAATGCGCGTCGGCATGTGCGGCGATCTGGGGCAGGTGCGTCACGCACAGCACCTGGTGCCTGCGCCCCAGGAGCCACAGCGTCCGGGCGACCGGGTCCGCGCTGCGCCCCCCGATCCCGGCGTCGATCTCGTCGAACACGAGCGTGGGCGTCGAATCGGCGGCCGCCAGCACCTCCTCGATCGCGAGGGCGAGGCGCGACAACTCGCCGCCCGAGGCGATCTTCGCCAGAGGACGGGCCGGCTCGCCCGGGTTCGGCGCGATGAGGAAGACAACGACGTCGGCGCCGGTCGCGTCGAACGCGACTGCGTCGCCGCCCAGCTCGATGGCGGGCTCGTCCGGGGCCGCGATCCTCCGTCCGACGGCGATCTCCACCCGCGTCCCGCGGAGCCCGAGATCGGCAACCGCGGTCTCGATCGCCCGGCCGAGATCGGCGGCGGACGCGGCGCGGCGCGCCGACAGGGCGGAACACGCCGCCGCCGTCTCGGCGAGGAGGCGCTCGCCGGCCGCGCGTCGCCGCTCCCGCTCCGTGCCGAGGTGGCGCAGGCGGTCCACCTCGGCGGCCGTCTGCTCGGCGCGCCCCACCAGCCCGTCGACGTCCATCCCGTAGCGGCGTTCGAGGCTGTAGAGCAGCGACAGGCGCTCCCCCAGCGCCGCGATCGCCGCCGGGTCGTGGTCGATCGTCTCGGCGAGGCGGCGGGTCTCGGATGCGATGTCCTCCAGCTCGGCGGCGGCCCCCGCTAGGCGCTCACCGAGCGGGCCGAAGCGCGCGTCGAGGCGTGCAAGCGCCGCGGCTTCGGCGACGGCGTGCGCCGCCTGCTCGCGGGCGCCGGGCACGGCCTCCGACCCCCCTTCATCACCGGCGAGGTACCCGGCCAGTGCCGCCGACCCGCGCGCGATCGCCTCGCCGTGACGTGCTGTGTCCAGGCGGGCGCGGATGGCGGCGGTCTCTCCCGGGACCAGCCGGGCACCCGCGATCTCCTCGGCCTCGTGCTCCAGGAGCGCGATCCGTCGCTCCAGCTCCAGCGGGTCGATCGCGAGCGCCGCAAGCGCGGCCTCGTTCTCCCGCCAGGCCGCCACCGCCGCGGCGACCGTTGCCCGCTCGGCGGCGTGACCCCCGTAGCCATCCAGGAGCTCCCGCTGCCAGCGCTCGTCGAGCAGGCGGCCCTGCTCCCGTTGCCCGTGGATCTCGACGAGGGGCCCGGCCACCGACGCCAGCCGGCCCACCGTGACGGTCTCGTCGTCCACGCGGGCCACCGAGCGGCCGTTCGCGCCGACCTCGCGGACGCACACGAGCGCCTCCGGGATGCGGTCGAAGAGCACCTCGACGCGCGCGGCCTCGGCGCCGTGCCGCACGAGCCCGGGATCCGCCCGGGCCCCCAGGGCGAGGCCCAGCGCGTCGATGAGCAGGCTCTTGCCGGCGCCGGTCTCACCGGTCAGCACGTTGAACCCCTCCGCGAACGTGATCCGCACGCGCTCGATCAGGGCAAGGTCGGCCACCGCGAGCTCGAGGAGGCGCCCTGCGGAAAGCTGCGGGCCGCGCGGGTCGGCCACGGGTCAGGAGGGCAGGAGCTGCGCCTTCTGGCGCAGCAGGTCCCAGAACGGGAGCGCGCCGTCCGGCTCGAGGAAGCGGACCGGGCGCTGGAGCGCCGCGACGGTGACCACGTCGCCGACGGAGAGCTGAACGTCCTCGCGACCGTCGATCGAGACGAGCGCCTCATGGGCCTCGGCGACGCGGCAGCGGACCACGTGGTCCGGGCTCACCACCACGGAGCCGATCGCCGACAGGTACGCCGCGATCGGCGAGACGACCAAGTTCCGGCTCAGCGGGTCGAGGATGGGGCCGCCGGCCGAGAACGAGTAGCCGGTGGAACCGGTGGGGCTGGCGACCACCAGGCCGTCGGCGACGTACGTGGCAAGGTGCGACGGCCCGATGGCCACCTCCAGCCGCACCACCCGGGCAAGGGAGCCACGCGCCACCACGACGTCGTTGAGCGCCACGAACGTGCGGCGGGGTGCCCCGCCGTCGGGCCCGTGGATCGCTCCGCGGAGTGCCATCCGCGGCTCCAGGCGATAGGCGCCGGCCACGATCTTCTCGAGGAGCGGCTCCAGCTCGTGCGCCTCGGCCTTCGAGAGGAAGCCGATCTTGCCGAGGTTCACGCCCACGAGCGGGACGTCCACCTCGGTCACGGCCCGGGCGGCGCGCAGAAAGGTGCCGTCGCCGCCCAGCACCACGAGCACCTGCGTTCCCGTGAGCTTGCGCACGAGAGCATCCTGGTCCCCGGAGGCGACAGCCCAGCCCTCGATGCCGCGCGCGGCGCACCAGCCCGTGGCGCGCGCGGAGAGCTCGACTGCGTCCTCCTTCGTCGGGTTGTAGGCGAAGCCGATCCGCCGGATCTCGGTCATGCCGCCGTGCACTCCACGATGCGGGCGGCGAGCTCCGGGCCCGCGCCCGGGAGCACCTCATCGGGCGACGCGGCGGCAGGCAGGCCGAGATATGCGAAGAACTCTCGGTTGCCGGCCGGTCCGAGCAGCGGCGAGCGCGCCACGTCGAACGGGACCAGGCCCAGGCCTGCGGCGATCGCCACGACGCGCTCCAGCACCGCGCGATGCACGGCCGGGTCCCGCACCACCCCGCCGGGCACCTCCCCGCGGCCGGCTTCGAACTGGGGCTTCACGAGCGCGACGATCCGGCCCCCGGGCGCCAGGCAGCGTGCCACGGGCCCGAGCACGAGCGCGAGGGAGATGAACGAGACGTCGATGACCGCGAGCGAGACCGGTTCGCCGAGCGCCCCGGGCTCCAGGTGGCGCGCGTTGACGCGGTCGTGGACGACGACCCGCGGATCGCCCGCCAGCGATTGGGCGAGCTGGCCGTGACCGACGTCGACCGCATGGACGCGCATCGCGCCCCGCTGGAGCAGCGCGTCGGTAAACCCGCCCGTGGAGGCGCCCGCGTCCAGGCAGACAAGGCCGGAAGGGCTCACCCCGAACGCCTCGAGCGCGCCTGCCAGCTTCTCACCCCCGCGCGAGACATATGGCAGCGGAACGGCGACCTCCAGCGCCGTGGCGCCGTGCACGAGGTCCCCGGGCTTCCGGTCGAAGCGGGCCGCGTCACCGGCCCCCACGCGCACGCGGCCGGCCAGCAGGAGCGCCTGCGCCCGGGTCCGCGTCTCGACGAGGCCGCGCTCCACGAGCAGCTGGTCCAGCCGCACGCGGGTCGCGCGTCCCGGCCGCCTGGGACGTGCCGGGTCGGACGACGGGATCGGGCCTCCGACGCGGCCGGCAGTGCTCACCCCGCGATCATGCCACGCACGGCTGCACTGCGGCGTACCCGGCCGCCGCCGTGCGGTCAGGCGGGTGCCGTCGCCGAGCGGGCCGGGGCCGCCTTCGGGGCGGGCGTGGCGCGCAGGAGCGCGAGCGTCTCGCGGACCTGTTCCAGGATGCCAGCGCTGTCCAGGCGGATCAGCCGGCGCAGGTCGCCCACCGACCCGTGGTCCACGAACCGGTCGCCGGGAATGCCGACGATCCTGAGCGAGACCTCCCGGAACGCCGCGTCGGCCAGGCGGGCCTCTTCCAGGACTTCGAGGACCGCCGAGCCGAACCCGCCGATCGTCGTCCCCTCCTCCAGGGTCACCACGAGCCGCTTTCCGCGGGCCTGGTCCAGGATGAGCTGGCGGTCGAGAGGCTTGAGGAAGCGCGCATTGATCACCCCGACGGACCACCCCTCGGCGGAGAGGGCGTCCGCAACCTCGATGCCGCGGGCGACGATCGGCCCGAAACCGACGAGGAGAAGGTCGCTGCCTTCGCGGAGGACCTCGCCTCGCCCGACCGGCAGGACCTCCGGGGTCCGCTCCGGAACGCCGAAGCCGGCGTCCCGCGGGTAGTTGAGCGCGAACGGGTGGTCCTGGGCCAGCGCCGTCCGGACCAGCGACCGGAGCTCCTGCTCGTCCTTCGGCGCGGCGATGACGAGGTTGGGGATCTGGCGGTGGGCGGGATACGAGAACATGCCCTGGTGGCTGGTCCCGTCCTCGCCGACAAGGCCCGCCCGGTCCACGCCGATCAGGACCGGCTGGTCGTTCTGGGCGGCGTCATGGACGATCTGGTCGAAGGCACGCTGGAGGAACGTGGCGTAGATCGCGACGACCGGCCGGCCCCCGCCAAGCGCGATCCCGGTCGCGAGCGCCACCGCGTGCTGCTCGGCGATCCCGACGTCCACGAACCGGTCCGGGAACTCGGCCTGGAACCGGTGGAGCCCGGTCCCGGTGGGCATGCCGGCCGTGATCGCCACGATCCGGTGGTCCTCGCGCGCCGCGGCCACGACCTCCAGGGCGAAATAGTGCGTGTAGTTCGGCTGCTTCTTCTGACCGGCCTGGGCCGCCTGCTCGGCGGCGGGACGCACCGCGTCTCCGTTGCCCGCACCATTCCCAGTGGCGACCGCCGAGATCTCGCCCGCCCCGAACGGGCTGGCCGACCCGCCCCGGCGCGGCTCCCGGGAGTCCGTCATGGGCGGGAGCGCCGCACCATGGAAGCCGACCTGGTCCTTCTCCGCGGGGCGATAGCCCCGGCCCTTCTGGGTCCGGACATGGACGATGACGGGCGCATCGAGCGCGAGGGCGCTCCGGAACGTGTGCTCGAGCGTGCGCAGGTCGTGGCCGGGAACGACGCCCACGTAGGTGATGCCGAGATCCTCGAACAGCTGGCCCGGCTGGGCGAAGCTGACGACCGACTTTCGAACGCGCTGGCTGAACTCCAGGGCGGTCGGCCCGACCATCGGCACCCGCTCGACGAACTGGTCCCAGCCCCGCTTCGACTGCTGCCAGGTGGAGGAGAGCTTGATCTCCGAGAGGTATTTCGACAGGGCCCCCACCGAGGGGCTGATCGACATCTCGTTGTCGTTGAGGACGATGAGGATCGGCGTCCTGCGGTGGCCCAGGTCGTTGAGCGCCTCGAGCGAGAGCCCGCTCATGAGCGCCGCGTCTCCCACCACGACCGCGATCCGTTCCATGCCGTGGCGGACGTCGCGCGCCGTGGCGAGCCCCGCCCCGATGGACAGCCCCGTTCCGGCGTGCCCGCCGTCGAAGACGTCGTGCTCGGATTCGCTCCGACGCGGGAAGCCGCCGATCCCGCCGAGCTGGCGGAGCGTCCCGAACCGCGCGTAGCGGCCCGTCAGCAGCTTGTGGGGATATGCCTGGTGGCCGGTGTCCCAGACGATCCGGTCCCGGGGCGACTCCAGGATCCGGTGGAGCGCCAGCGTGATCTCGACGACGCCGAGCGACGAGCCGAGGTGCCCGCCGGTGGTGGCAACGGTCGAGATGATCGCGCGGCGGATCTCCTCCGCCAGCTCGAGGAGCCTGGGCTCGCTGAGGCCACGAAGATCGGCCGGGCCCCGGAGAGTCGGCAGGATCGCCACGTGATGGCTCCTTGGTTCGGCGTGCTCGGTGCGCGGCCGGCCGCGGCCTTCCGCGTTGCTCTGCGCGGTGGTCGGCCGCCCGCCTCGCGCCCGCCAGACGGTTCCGCGAGTCTACTCCGCGGCCCCGGGGACGGCATCCGCCGGGGTCTCTCCCGCCTCGCCGTCGAGTCGGAGCTCCGCCACTGCGAGCGCTCCGCGCGCTCCTTCCACGAGGCGGCGAACGCGCAGCTCGGCGTCGGCGAGGAGCTGTTCGCAGCGCTGCTCCAGGGCGACGCCGCGTTCGTAGCGCGCGATCGTCTGCTCCAGGGGAAGGCCGCCCGCCTCGAGCAAGGCGACGGTCCGCTCGAGCTCTGCCAGGGACTCGTCGAAGGTCAGCGCCTCGAGCGCCGCCAGCGCCTCAGTCAACGGTGTCGCCTCCGTCTTCGCGTGGATCGATGCCGCCAGCCGGCCCGGGCCCAGGTGCCGGCGCAGAGTCGACGGCAGCGGCTCGCCGTTCGTCCCACGCACCCAGCCGGCGCCCCACGAGCATACCAAGGACGATCCCCGCGGCCGCGACGAGCCCGACAAGGGCGAGGAAGATGACGAGGTCACCCACCCGGATCCGCCTCTGCGCGAGCGGCCAGCTCGCCGCGGGCCACGCGCAGTCGGAGCCGCGTGCCGGGCGGCGACTCCGCTGGATCGCGGACGATGGCGCCGTCCTCGACCCGGCGCACGATCGCGTAGCCGCGGGCCAGGGTCGCCTCCGGGCCGAGCGCGCCGAGAGCGGCCGACGCCGCCGCCAACCGTCCGCTCTCGCGGCGGAGACGCTCACCGGCGAGCGGGGTGAGATCGCGCGCGGCGCGCTCGATCGCGCGACCGTCGGCCCCAATGCGCTCCCTGATCGCAGCCGTCGCCCTGTCCAGCAGGTATCCCGCCCGCTCGCGCGCGGCCGCCAGCCGCGTCTCCGGCCGCAGGCCCGCCAGGGCGCGCCGCTCCCCCGCGACTCGCCGGGACCAGCCGGCAACTCCGCGCGTCGCCGCCTCGTCGAGCCGCCTCCGGCGCCCCCGCAGCGCCGCCACCACCTCGATCCGGTCGGGCACCGCCAGCTCGGCCGCGGCGGACGGCGTGGGCGCCCGCAGGTCGGCCACGAAATCGGCCAGCGTGACGTCCGTCTCGTGTCCTACTCCACTCACGACCGGTACCGGGTGGGCGGCCATCGCCCGGACGACGCGCTCGTCGTTGAACGCCAGGAGATCCTCTGCGGAGCCGCCACCGCGGGCCACGATGACGAGCCCGGGGGCGTCCTCCGGGCGGCCGGCCTCGCGACAGAGCGCGTCGTAGCGGGCGAGGCGCCCGAGAGCCGCCACGATCGTCTCCGCGGCCCCATCGCCCTGGACCCTGCAGGCGCTCACGACGACCTGGACCAGCGGCCAGCGTCGCGCCAGCACGCGCCGGATGTCGTGGATCACCGCGCCCGACAGGCTCGTGACGACGCCGAGCGTCGGCGGGCGCGCCGGCAACGGTCGCTTGCGCCCCGCATCGAAGAGGCCCTCCGCGGCGAGCCTCGCCTTCGATTGCTCGAAGCGGAGCGCCAAATCGCCGAACCCGGCGGGCTGGATCGCGGCGACATAGCACTGGTAGACGCCCTGAGCGTCGAAGACGTCGATCCGGCCGTGGACCACGACCCGGAGCCCCGACTGGGGCTCGAAGGCGCTCGCCTGCCGGTCCTCGCGGAAGAAGACGCAGGCCAGCTGGCTCTTCTCGTCGCGGAGCGTGAAGTAGGCATGGCCGGCGGAGCTGACCGTCACCCTGCCGACCTCGCCCTCCACCCACAGGTCGCCGAGCCGGGGATCGTCGCGGAGCGCGTCCCGGACGGCGTGGGTGACCTCGGTGACGCCGAGGACCTGCAGGCTGAACGTGCCGGCCGGGCGGCCCACTCCGCGCCGGCCAACCGGCCGCGTCCCGACGTCGAGCGCGTCCCAGCTCGGGAGGGCCCAGTCGGGAGGTTCGTCGCGCACGGGCGTGGATCCGCGATCCGGGAGGTCGCGCCGGGCCGCTACAGGCGGGTCTGGTACTCGCCGGTTCGCGTGTCGACGCGGATGGTGTCGCCCTCCGTCACGAAGAGCGGCACCGAGACGATGAGCCCGGTCTCGGTGGTGGCCGGCTTGCGCGCGCCGGTGGCCGTGTCGCCAGCGAACCCGGGGTCCGTGGCCACGACCACGAGGTCGACGGTGATGGGGAGCTCCACGCCCAGGGTCTCGCCCTCGTAGCTGATGCGGTCGAGCGTCATGCCGTCCTTCATGTAGTTGACGGCGTCGTCGAGCTCGGCGGCGTTGAGGTGGAACTGCTCGTAGGTCTCCATCTCCATGAAATGGAACTCGTCGCCGTCGCGGTACATGAACTGGATTGGGCGCCGGTCCAGCTGTGCGCGCGGCCACTTCTCGCCGGCCTGGAAGGACTTCTCGACGGTCGAGCCCTTCTTCACGTTCTTGAACTTGATCCGGACCTGGGCCGAGCCGCGACCCATCTTGATGTGGTGGTAGTCAAGGATCTGCCAGAGCTCGCCGTCGAGCTCGATGACGACACCTTTGCGCAGCTCACCGGTAGAGATCATTGCAGGGTTCCCTCGGGGACCGGCGGGGCTGGGCGGGCGCCGGGGCGGGTGGTCGTGGTGGTGCCACGGATCGTAGCAGACGGCGTCCCCGAAACCGCCGCCCTGAAACCGCCGGCCCGGTCTCGGCTCTCAGGTCCCGACGACCAGCACCTCGCGCGGGAACCGGGTCAGCCGTTCCACCCGCCGCGCCCCGACGTCGAGGAGCACGAGGTCCTCGATCCGCACGCCGGTCCTCCCGTCGAGGTACACGCCCGGCTCCACGGAGAAGACGGTGGGACTGGGGAGCGGCGCCTCCGAGGCCACCCGGGAGAGCGAGGGCGCCTCGTGGGTCGCGAGACCGATGCCGTGGCCCGTGCCGTGCCCGAAGTGCGCCCCGTGGCCGGCGACCGTGATGACATCCCGCGCCGCCGCGTCGGCCGCCCGGCCGTTCGGGACGCGGCCCGCGGCAAGCTCCTCTTCGAGATACGCGATCGACGCCGCCTGCGCTCGGGCCACCAGCTCGTGGAGCGCCAGGTCGCGCGGGCGCGGCTCGCCCACGAAGAGCGTCCGTGTCATGTCGCTCCGGTAGCCCGCGACCTGCGCCCCGAAGTCGAAGAGCAGCACCTGCCCCGCCCGGACCCGCCGATCGCCCGGCGAGCCGTGCGGCAGGGCCGCCTGCGGTCCCGCGAGCGCCGCGACGTCGAAGGCGAGCGCCTCGGCCCCGCCCGTCCGCATGAGCGCCTCCAGGCGCCAGGCAAGCGCGGCCTCGGTGACCCCGGCCCGGATCTCGGGCAGGAGCGCGGCGAGCGCGCGATCGGCGACGGCACAGGCGGCCACGATCCGCTCGATCTCGGATGGCTCCTTCACGCCGCGGTCGTCGTCGACCCACGCGCCCGCGGGCACCAGCTCCACGTCGGGCGCCGCCGCGGCGAGGCTCTCCCAGAGGGCATGGCTGATGTCGGCGCGGGGCACCGCCACGCGGCGAACGCCGAGGCCCGCGCACAGCTCGGCCCAGCGAGCGGGCAGGTCGTATGTGACGGCCTCGACCCGCGCACCCGGAGCCTCCCGGCGCGCCTGGAGCGCGTAGCGGCTGTCCGCGAGCACGACCACCGCGTCGCCCGAGACGAGGAACCGCCCGGAGTGTCCGGCCACCTTCTCCTCGCCGTCGCCGAGGCGCAGGCCGGTCAGGTACCGGATCTCTTCGCGGCGGAGGCCGAAGTAGGCGTCCAGGCCCGCCGCGGCCAGGCGGGCGCGCAACCGGGCGAGCCGGGCCGGGCGGGCGGCGCGGTCTGCCTCCTCCCAGCGACGGCGCCGGGCGGCCGTCGGCGGCGCGGCGAAGTCGGCCGGGACGGGCGGGCGCATCGCTCCCCTATCCGCCGTACTTCTGGATGTTCTGGAGGTGCTCCGCGTAGGTCTTCGCGAAGACCGTCGTGCCGTCCTTCCTGGCCAGGAAGAACAGGTACCCGCCCCGCGTGTCGGGGTGCAGCGCCGCGTCGATGGAGGCAACCGTGGGCGTGCAGATGGGACCTGGCGGGAGCCCCTTCGTGGTGTACGTGTTGTACGCACCGATGGCGGGCCGGATGCCCGCAGGGAGCGCGCCCTGCATCGGCGCCCAGAACACGTAGTCGACCCATTTCTCGATCGGCAGCTTGGCCAGCTGCAGCGTGTCGTTCACGTAGAAGACGGTCGGGTCCGAGCCGAGGAAGCCGGCGGCCTCGGTTCTCGGGCTCAGGCGGTTCTGGAGAACGCCCGCGATCTTCGCCCGCTCAGAATCGAGGCGCGCCTCCTGCTCCACGATGGAGGCCATCGTGAGGACCTGGGTCCAGCTCAGCCCGCGGGAGGCCGCGACCTGCATCCGCTGGAGCCCGACCGTGGCGGCGAACTGGTCCAGCATCATCCGGACCAGGTCCTCCGGCGAGGCGTCGGGAAGGATCCGGTAGTCGCCCGCCGCCAGGTAGCCTTCCAGCGTCCCACCCTTCGGGAGCTCCAGCCAGGGGTAGTCCTTGAGAAGCGACGCCGGCGGCGAGCGCACGAGATCGAGGAAGGCCGCTGCCGACATCGTGAGCGCCGCGATCCCGTGGTCGGCCGGCTTCGCCTGGATGAGAGCGGCAATCTGCTCCAGGCGGAGCCCGCTCCGAATCGACAGCACGATGTGCGGGTCGGGAGGCGGCGGCGACAGGAGGGCCGTGGCGAGCTGGTCCGGCGTCATCGTCTGGCGCACGACGTAGCTGCCCGCCTGGTAGCTCGTGCTCACGTTTCGCTGCAGCGAGACGAGCATGAACGCCCGGGGGTCCCGGAGGACGCCCGCGCTCGCGAGCCGCGCGGCGATCGTCGCCGCAGTATCACCGGGCTGCACGACGAACGGGATGTCGGTCGCGTCGGGCCCTGCCGGGTCGGTCAGGGCGGAACCCAGGTCCTCGCGGACCATGTCGGCGACAAACCCGATCCCGAGCGCGCTCGCGTTGTCGCCGGCAACGCCCACGACGACGCCGCGGACGACCGGGCGGCCCACCGTCACCAGGAGGGCGAGCACCAGGCCCGCGCCGAGGAGCAGGAAGAGCCCCAACCGGATCGGCCGGGGACCACCTCCGCGCGCCCGCCGCCCTGCCATCTCGCGGGCGGATACCGTGCCGGAGCGGGGACCGACGGCGCGGTCATCGCGGGGGTTGCGGCCGCCGCGAACCGTCACGCGGTCTCCTCGTCGCGGCCCGGGCCGGTCCCGGCCGCCGGGTGAGTCGCGGGCGCCCGGTCGGTGGCGACGCGCTCCCCGGGCATCCCGAGCTCGCGCGCGGCGAGCTCGTCCTCGAGGATGACGCGCGCCGCCTCGCGATCGACGCGAGCGCGGTTGGCCGCTCGCCGTGCAGGTCCGGGCGGGCCACCCGAGGGACTCCGCTTCGCAGGCCCGACCCGGCCCTCCGCGACGTGGCTGGACAGGCGTTCGTCGCGCAGAGTCACGGGCAGGCCGATGGCGTCCGCGATCGCGACCGCCCACTCCCGCGCCGCGAGCGCCGCGGGCCCCTCTCCCCCCGCCATGTCCAGGGGCAGGCCCACGACCAGCTCCCCGATCCCGTTCGCGCCGGCGACCCGCCCGAGCGCCTCCGCATCGGCGGCCACCGAGCGACCCCGGCTGAGCGTCACGAGCGGACGCGCCCGGAGCGCACCGGGCTCTGCGATCGCGAGGCCCACCCGCCGTGTGCCGAGATCCACGCCGAGCAGCCGGTTCACGGCGCCGTCGACGCCGTCGGCGCCGGAGCGGGGCTCGAGGATGCGCCCGCCTGGCTCTCGACCTGCAGCTCCACCCGGGCGTCGAGCGTGGGGATCGTCGTCGCCCATCCGGGCCAGAGCGTCACCGCCGCGTCGCCGTAGGCGGCGAGGATCGCGCGGGCGTCGGCCGGCGAGCGGCCGAGGAGCTGGGTCCGGAGCGCCGCCTGGTCGACGCGGGGAACGCTCTCGCCACGCGCCGTGACGCCGAAATGGACGCGCTGCCCATCGACGGTGCCGGACCCGACCGTCACCTGCGCGGAGCCCGCGACCATGTCGCTGCCGGCCGGGACGGCAGCCGCGAGGCGCGCCGCGCCCAGCGCGAGGATCGGCGCCTGGTCCACCGTTACGACGGTGCCGGTCGACGTCACCCCGAGGTCGAACTGGGCTACCTCCTGGCCGACGAGCGTGGTCGTGTCGAGCGTGGGGGTGGTCGCGTCGCGGGTCGCGGTCCCCGGGAACGCCGTGCTCCCGGCCGGCAGCGCGGGCGGGGCCGCCGCGCCCCCGGCGAGCTGGGCGTCGAGCTGCTTCCCGAGGGCCGCCAGGGCCGCCGTCACGTCCTTCTGGGTGATCTTCGGGAACTCGTTCCTGATGCCGCCGCTCGTGGGGGCCGGGTTCCGGACCGAGATGACGACGCTGTTGTACTGGCCTGGGATGACCGTGATCGTCCCGGCCGGGACGTTGCCGGCCGTGCCGGTCTTCGCGGCCGTCACGCCGACGACCCGGTCCTGGCAGGCGATCTTGGGCGGGTTCAGAATCGCCACCGGGAGGAAGACCGTCTCGTCGGTGGCAAACGAGATCCCGGAGACCGTCCGGACGGGCGTCCCCTTCGGGAGGCTGTAGGACCGCGTCGGATCGCAGTTCGTCCAGGTCACGCTGCCGACGGCCGGCGCCTCGTCCACCCGCTTGCCCGTGGCCGGGAACGTCCCGCTCGCCGCGAGCGGGATCTGCAGGCGCATCGCGGGCAGCAACGCGGCTGCCGGATCGGTTGCCGTCGCCGCAGGGTCGGCCGTCGCGACGAACTCCACGGGGGCCAGCGGTGCCGGGCGGATGGTCAGGACGATCGACGCGGTCGGCAGGAGGAGGTACGCAGCCGCGCCGCCGGCCACGCCGAGGAACGCGATGAGCAGCACGACGACGACAAGTGCGGTGCGATGGCGACGGCGCTGTCGGGGCGGCTGGAGCGGGCCACGCTCGGCGGTAAGCCCGGTCGAGGCGTCCGGCCGGGCCGGCATGGCGTGGGGCTCCGGCATCGCGGCGTACCGTGCGCCACGCTGGCCGTCGGGGGCGGACTGCGCCGAGCGGACGGACGAGCCGGAGGAACTGCCTCCGACTCCTCCCGCGAGCGCCGCCTCGCGCGCCGCCAGCTCGTCCGGCGTGAGCCGGCGCGCCTGCGCCACGGACGGCCCCGCGTCCGGGACAGGCGCCGAGGGCTGGACCGCGACGCCGGCGACAGGGACGCCACGCGGACCCGCGTGCTCCTCGCCCACGCTGGGAGGTTCGTCGAGCGACGATTCGTACTCCATCGTGGACGCGTACACCGGCAGGCCGGCCGTCGCCGCGAGCGCCCGCGCCGACGCATCCGGGGCCACGATCGACAGGCGCCGGCTCCGTTGCTGCGCCTCCCGCGCCAGGAGCCGGAAGTTGATCCTGCTCGTCGCGATCCGCGACCCGGACGGCAGGACCAGCACCACCACGAGGTCCTCGGTTCCCCGGATCCGCGCGGCCGCCGACGTGATCTCGTCGTCGATGTCGAGGTAGAAGATGGCCATCGGGGGCGACGCTACAGCTTCATGGCGCGAAGGACGCGCCGGAGGGCGGCGTCGAGGGGATCCTGCTCCGCCTGGAGCTCGATCGCCTGGTAGGCGAGCCCGAGGGGCGTCACGTCCTGCTGGTCCACCAGGAGCTTCGTCGAGTCCGTGATGGACTCGACCATCGCGGGCTGCATGACGACAACCTCGGGCGGCCGGCTGAACGGCAGGCGCTTCCAGAAGCGCGGGTCGCGCAGCGCCGTCGCCGTCTCCGGCAGTCGCGAGCCGCCACCGCAGAGGTAGATGCGCCCCGGGAGCAGGTCGCCCGCGGCCAGCTCGTCGAGGACGAGCTCCACGCCGGCGGCCCAGACGGCGACGTCGTCGCGGACGATCTCGGCGATGGCGTCGCGCTCGGCGAGCGCCAGGCCCCGCGCGTAGTCCACCTTCAGGGATTCGGCCCGCGGGAACGGCAGGTCCAGGCGGTCGGCGAGCGACTTCGTGAAGGCGCGGCCGGCGAGCGCGAACATCCGGGTCCCCTCGATCCCCCCCGCGCGGACCAGCGCCACGTCCGTGGTCCCGCCCCCGATGTCGACGAAGAGGGCACCGGCCTGCTGGACCTGCTCGGACGCCAGCACGCGGGCCACGGCGTACGGCTCCGCCACGATCTCGAGCAGCTCGAGGTCCAGCTGGGCGGCCACGCTCTCGAGCGCGCCGAGGTGGACGAGCGGCGCGAACGCGTTGAAGATCCCGATCTTGACGTGGCGCCCCTGGAACCCGACCGGGTTCGTCACGGGATACCCGTCGATGCTCGCGGAGGTCACGGCGGCGTGGACCAGCCGCACGTCGACGTTGGGCAGGCCGGTCTCCCAGGTGATCGCCCGCTCAGCCTCGAGGAGCGCCGCGCGCTGGACGCCGTCGATCAGCTTCTGGAGCTCCGCATCCGTGATGGGGACATCCGGCTTCCTGCGCTCCTGGACGTGCGACGTGGTGAACCCCTTGACCAGCTCCCCGGCGATCCCGATCACCACCTGGGTGGGGCGGAAGCCCGCCATCTCCTCGGCTTCCTGCAGCGCGACCGCGCAGTTGTCGACCACGGCGCCGATGTCCGCCACGGTCCCCGACTGCATGTGGGCGAGGCCCTGGCGCTTCCGGCCGACGCCCCGCACGGTCCCCTTGTCCTCGGCGTCGATCTCGAAGACCAGCGCCTTCGCGAACTCCGTCCCGACATCGAGCGCGGTGCAGGCAACCAGCTGCTGACCGCCGTCGCGCTGCCAGAACCGGCGCAGGAAGGCCATGGGCACGCGGCCTAGCCGCCCGCGCTCGCGGCGAGTGCCGCGCCGATCGCGTCGAGCGCGGCCGGCAGGGCGTCGCGCCGGGAACCCCTGCCCTGGGCCATCTCGGGCCGCCCGCCGCCCTTCCCGTCGAGGTGCGCCATCGCGGCACGGACCAGCTCGCCGGCCGCGATCCCGCGGGCCACGAGATCGTCCGAGACCCCCACGAAGAGCTGCGGCTCGTCCGCGTCGAGTCCCAGCGCGATCACGCCGGACGCGAGCAGCGCCCGGGTCTCCTTGGCCGCTGCCTTGAGGGCGTCGATCGACTCCCACGCGCCCGCCTGGGCCACGAGCCGGACCCCCGGCGCAACCTCCCGCGCAGCGGCGGCCAGCTCCGCGGGCTTCGGGACCCCGCCGCCGGCACCGGCACGCAGGCGGCGCTTCGCCTCGCGCAGCTCCGCATCCAGGGCGGCGATCCGGTCCAGGACGGCCTCCACGCCCTGGGCACCCAGACGATCCGCGGCGCGCGCCAGCAGGTCTGCCCGCTCACGCAGGTAGTCGTCGGCAGCGTCGCCGGTGAGGGCCTCGATCCGCCGCATCCCGGAGCCGATGCTCCGCTCCGCGGTGATCACGAAGCTGCCCACCTGGCCGGACGCGCGGCAGTGCGTCCCTCCGCACAGCTCGAAGCTGTAATCCGCGACGCGCACCGTCCGGACGGTCTCGGCGTACTTCTCGTCGAAGAACGCGTCCGCGCCGGCCTCGATCGCGTCCGCCATCGCGAGGTGCGTCACGGTCACCGGGCGATCCTCGCGAATGACCCGGCGCACCTCGTCCTCGATCCGGCGCCGCTCGTCGTCGGTGAGCGGGCGATCGAACGGGTAGTCGAAACGGAAGTAGTCGGGCGCCACGAGCGAGCCCGCCTGCCGCGCCGAAGGCCCGGCGACGTTGCGCAGGGCCCGGTGGAGCAGGTGCGTGCCCGTGTGGTTGCGCATGGTCCGGGCGCGGCGCTCGGGGTCGACGACGGCGCTCACGGTCTCCCCGACCCGCAGGCGCCCGTGGAGCTTCCCGCGGTGAATGACGAGCGCGCCCGCGGGCCGCAGCGTCTCCTCGACCCGGAAGAGCGGCGAGCCGCCGCCTGCCTCGCGCAGCTCGCCCTGGTCGCCCACCTGCCCGCCGCCCTCGGCGTAGAACGGCGTCCGGTCAAGGATCACCTCCGCCTCGCCGGCGCCGGTCAGCTCCTCGTAGGCGGTGCCGTCCCGGAGGATCGCGAGGACGCGGCCGTCTGCAGCGGTCGTCTCGTACCCGACGAACGCGGTCTCGCCCGCCCGCCGCAGGATCCCCTCGTAGAGCGCGGTCTGCTCCGCGTGGCGTGCCAGCTCCGCCTTCCGACCGCCGCGGCTGCGCTCGCGCTGCTCCGCGAGCGCCACCTCGAAACCGGCCCGGTCCACCTGGACGCCGTATTCGGCCGCCAGCTCGATCGTCAGGTCGATCGGGAAGCCGTAGGTGTCGTGGAGCCGGAACGCGAAGCCGCCCGCGAGGACCGGCGCGCCGGTCGGGACCTCCTCCGGGCGGCGCCCGACGACGCGCTCGGCGTCGGTCAGCGGGATCAGCGCCTCCTCGAGCTGGGCGGTCCCGGCGTCCAGCGTCCGGGCGAACTGGACCTCCTCGCGCGCGATCGCGGCGAGGACCCGATCTCGTTCGTCGCGCAGCAGCGGGTACGCGTCGCCCATGACGTCGATCACCGTGGCCGCCGTCTCCACGAGGAACGGCTCCCGTCGGCCGAGCAGCCGGCCGTGGCGGACCGCGCGGCGGATGATCCGGCGCAGGACGTACCCGCGGCCCTCGTTCGAGGGCAGCACCCCGTCGGCGACCAGGAAGGTCATCGCCCGGCTGTGGTCGGCGATCACCTGGTAGCTGAAGCGACCCGCCTCGAAGGTGTCCGGGTCGTGGCCAAGGAGGCGCCGGAGGGTCTCGTGAATCGGGGCGAAGAGATCCGTGTCGTAGTTCGAGAGCACGCCCTGGAGAACGCTCGCGAGGCGCTCCAGGCCGAGGCCGGTGTCGACGCTCGTGAAGGGAAGCGGGACGCGTGGCCCGGCCGGAAGCTGGTTGAACTCCATGAAGACCAGGTTCCAGATCTCGAGCCAGCGAGGGCAGTGCTCGGAATGGTCCGGGACGCATTCGGGGCCCTCCGAGAGCTCCGGGCCGCGGTCGAAGTGGATCTCGCTGCACGGACCGCATGGGCCGGTCTCGGCCATCCGCCAGAAGTTCTTGTCATCGCCTTCGTCGACATTCCCCCAGCGCGCCATCCGCTCGGGTGGCAGCCCGATCTCGTCGCGCCAGACGGCCCAGGCGACCTCGTCGTCGCGGTAGGTCGTGGCCGCCAGGCGCTCGCCCGGAATGCCCATCTCGACCGTGAGGAACTCCCATGCCCAGTGGATCGCCTCGCGCTTGAAGTAGTCCCCGAAGCTCCAGTTGCCCATCATCTCGAAGAGGGTGTGATGGCGCGGCGTCCGGCCGACCTCCTCGAAGTCGTTGTGCTTCCCGGCCACCCGCAGGCAGCGCTGGACGTCAACCGCCCGCGTGTAGCTCCGCGTCTCGGCGCCGGTCAGGACCTCCTTGAACTGGACCATCCCGGAGTTCGTGAACAGGAGGGTCGCATCGCCGGCGGGGACGAGGCTCGCGCTGGGGACCACGGTGTGGCCGCGCGCGGCGAAGAAGGCCAGGTACCGGCGGCGGATCTCGGCGGCGGGGAGCGGCGTGATCCGCGGATCGTGGTCGGGCGCGGAGGGCGATGTCGGCATCTGGCTAATGGTAGCGAACGCCGCGACGTTCCCGGTACGTGCCGCGACGGTGGTCCGGCCGGCGCGCCCGGCCCCGCGTCCTACGGGCGGCGCGGGCCGGGGCCCTCGGTCGGCGGCCTCGCGCGCCCGGATGGCGGCCCGCTCCCGGCGGGAGCGCCCGCGGGCTGTCGTCGAGCCAGCCGCCAGATCGTCGAACCCGCGATCACCGCGCCGACGAAGGCTCCAACGGTCGCCCCGCGCACGAAGGCGGCCACGGGATCGTCGTCCCGTTCCCCGGGGCGCGCCGGCATGCGGCGGCTCACCGGTCGGCTCCCGGCGGGCCCGGCTCCGGCCGGGTCGGCCCGAGGACGGAGAGAACGACCACGAGCACGATCCCGCCGATCGCGCCCAGCGAGGCGGGGATGAGCCGGAAGTCGCCGACGCGCAGGAGATCGAACGCTCCGCCGATGCGCCCTCCGACGGCATCGCCGGCCCACGTGCCGGTGACGGCGAGCAGCAGCACGAACGGGAGTCGAGCGCCCGCCGCGCCACGCACCAACACCGCGGCGGCGGTCCAGAAGATCCCCAGCAGGACCGAGAGCACCAACGAGGGCCCGATCTCCGGCACGTCCGCTCCCCTATCCGTCGTCGCGGACGATGCGGCCGCCGCCCAGGACCAGGTCCGGATCATCCGCGTCGTACAGCACGCAGGCCTGGCCCGGCGCCGCGGCCCACACGGGTGTCTCCGTCTCCACGACCCAGCGCACGCCGCCAGCCGGCGACGGCCCCGAAGGCGCAGCAGCCGCGGGACGGACCTGTGCCGACACCGCGTCCGCGCGATGCCGGATCTGCGCCCGCGCCGCAAACGCCCGACCGTCGCCGACCGGCGGCTGCCCCGCGACGAACGTCACGTCGGCGATCGCGAAGCGCCGGGTCTCGAGGTCGGCGCGACGAGCCAGCACGATCGTGTTGGCGGCGGGGTCCACCCGACTCACGTAGCGCGGCTCGCCGAGCGCCAGGCCCAGCCCGCGGCGCTGGCCAACAGTGAAGCCGGCCGCTCCCCCGTGGGACCCGACAACCCGGCCGTCCGTGGCGTCGAGCGCCTGGCCGGCGACCGGCTGCCACCCCGCCCTCGCCTTCAGCGCGTCGCGCGGATCGCCGGTCGGGACGAAGCAGATCTCCATGCTCTCCGGCTTCTCGGCGGTCGCCAGGCCGCGCTCCCGCGCGAGGTCCCGCACCTCCGGCTTCGTGAGCGCGCCCAGCGGGAACCAGGCGTGCGCCAGCTGGTCCTGGCGGAGCCCGTACAGGAAGTAGGCCTGGTCCTTCGCCCGGTCGGCGCCGCGCCGCAGCCGATGGACCGGCCGGCCGTCGGGGTCGGCCACCGTCTCGCGGCGGGCGTAGTGCCCGGTCGCCACGGCATCACACCCATACAGCCGGCGCGCCCGGCCCAGCAGCGCCCCGAACTTCACGACGCTGTTGCAGTCCACGCACGGGCTCGGCGTCTCGCCGCCCAGGTACGCGGCGAGGAACGGCCGGATGACGCCGGCCTCGAACTCGCGCTCCAGGTTGAGGACGTAGAAGGGGACGCCGAGCTGGGCCGCCACGCGCCGGGCATCCTCCGCGGCGTCCGCGGAGCAGCAGCTCTTCTTGATCTCCGAGTACGCGTCCGCGCCCTCGTGGACCCGCATCCACACGCCCACGACGTCGTGGCCGGATTCGGCCACCAGGGCCGCGGCGACCGAGCTGTCGACGCCGCCGGACATCGCGACGAGGACGCGCGCCATGAGCCCTCAGGCCCCCAGCCGCACGCCGAGCGGGTCCGCGGCCTGGGCGGCGGAGCCGTCGCGGACTGCCGCGATCACGCGCGGCACCACGAGACACGCCTCGTCGACCTCGGCGTCGGTGGTCGCGCGGCCGAGGGAGAGGCGGAGCGCGCCCAGCGCCTCCACGTCCGTGTAGCCCATCGCCGTCAGGACGTGGGACGGCTCGGCCGAGCCGGTCGTGCACGCGGACCCAGTCGACGCAGCGATCCCGTCGAGGTCGAGCGCAACGCTGATCGCCGTCCCATCCGCGCCGCGCACCAGCAGCGACAGCAGGCCGGGCAGACGCTCGGTCGGGTGGCCGGTCAGCTCGACGCCGTCTACCGCCAGGCAGGCGGCCGCAAGACGCAGGCGGAGCGCCCGGAGGCGGGTCGCCGCCATCGACCGGTCCGCGCATGCACGCTCGTAGGCGACAGCCATCCCGACCGCCCCGGCGACGTTCTCCGTGCCGGCCCGCCGGTGGCGTTCCTGGCTCCCGCCGTGGAGCTGCGCGAGGAGCTGCGTTCCACGGCGAACCCAGAGCGCGCCCACGCCCTTGGGCCCCTCGAACTTGTGGGCCGAGATCGTCACGAGGTCCGCGCCAAGGGTCCCCACGTCGAGGTCCAGCCAGGGCGCCGCCTGGACGGCGTCCACGTGGAACAGGACGCCCCGTCGGGCGCGAAGTCGATCGGCGATCTCGCGGACCGGCTGGAGCGTGCCGACCTCGTTGTTCGCCAGCATCACCGAGACGAGCGTGGTTCGATCATCGAGGGCGGCGTCGAGCTGGTCGGGGTCGACCCGCCCGTGGCGGTCCACCGGGACGGTGACCACGTCGAAGCCGAACTTCTCGAGGTGCCGCAGCGCATGGCCGACGGCGTGATGCTCGACCGCGGTCGCCACGAGGCGATGGCCGTGCGCCTTCCCGGCCCATGCCGCCCCCTTGATCGCCAGGTTGTTCGCCTCCGTGCCGCCCGAGGTGATGACGATCTCGCGGGCCGCCCCGCCGAGCGCCGAAGCCAGCCGTTCGTGCGCCTCGTCGAGCGCGTTGCGGGCCGCCCGGCCGTACGAATGTGCGGACGAGGGATTCCCGAACGTGCCACCGAGGAACGGGAGCATCGCCTCGAGCGCCTCGGGGCGGAGCGGCGTCGTCGCCGCGTGGTCGAGGTAGATCGTCATCAGAGCGGGATTGTACGGCGGAGCGTCCCGGAGGCCCGCTGGCTATCCTGACGCGGTGACCGACCGACCCGGCACGCCCGCCCCGATCCGCGGGGCAGGAGTGCGCCCGCGCGATGACCGAGCCCGGCCCGCCGGCTGGCTGCTTGGGTACCCGACGGACCACCTGATGGGGATCCTTCCGTCACCCGCAGAGGCCGATGCGGCGGTCGCGGAGCTCACCAGTGGTGGCGTGTCGCCCGATGCGATCCGGCTGCTGGTGGGCGAGGATGCCGCGCTGCGGATCGACGGCCGCGGGAAGCACCACGGGCTCGCGGCGCGCATCTACCGGCTGATCCAGTTCACCCAGATGGACCAGGCCCCGGACTTCCGGCGCTACGAGCTGGAGGCGCGCCGCGGCCACCCGGTGATCGCGATCCGGGAGACGGACCCGGCGCGCCGGCGCACGGCCAGGGCGGTCCTGCGGCGCCACGGCGCGCACTTCACGAACTTCTACGGCCGCTACTACACCGAGACGCTGGATCCGTACACGGGCCCCGACGAGGGCGACCTCCCGATCTGACTAGCCCAGCGTGCCCCGCCCGCTCTCCGCCCACCCTGGCTCGGGCGCCCGGAATGGGACTTCGGCGACGAGGATGTCGGGACGGCCGGTGAGGGCGGCCCGGATCCGGTGGATGTTCTGGTTGAACAGGATCCGCTCCCACCAGTGGTGGGTCATTCGCTCCGGCAGGAGAACCACGGTGACGATCCCCGGGTCGTGCTCGGCGGTGACCTCCAGATACCGGATCAGCGGGTCCACGAGGTTCCGGTACGGCGACTCGACGATCACGAACCCGACGCCAGGCAGCTGCCGCTCGAACCGCTCGCGCAGCGCCTCGCCAGCGGCGACATCGTCGGTCACGTGGACGGCGGTGATGTCGGACGTCATCGACCGACCGAACCGCACCGCCTGGATCACGTCCCACCGGACGCCGAACACCGGGATGACGACGCGCCGACGGTGGACCGGCGGCCCCCAGACGAGATCGGGATTGACGGCCAGCTCCAGCGTGCCACGGGCGTACTGGCGGTGCACGAACAGCATGAGCACGACCAGGATCGGGACCACCACGATGATGATCCATGCTCCTTCCGTGAACTTGGCGATCGCAAACACGATGACGACGAGCCCGGTCGCCACGGCGCCGAGCCCGTTGAGGACCGCGCTGCGCCGCCACCCGGCGCTCCGCTCGACGAACCAGTGGTGGACCATTCCCGCCTGTGAGAGGGTGAAGGCGGTGTACACGCCGAGGGCATAGAGCGGGATGAGCGACTCAACGTGGCCCCCGAAGAAGACGACGAGGCCTGCCGAGATGATCGCCAGCACGACGATCCCGCTCCCGAACGCGAGGCGCTCGCCCCGGAAGGCCATCGACCGCGGGAAGTAGCCGTCCTTGGCCAGGATCGCGCTGACCCGCGGGAAGTCCGCGAAGCTGGTCTGCGCGGCGATGACCAGGATGCCCATCGTCGAGATCTGGAGGACGTAGTAGAGGACCGAGCGGCCGACCGTCGCGCGGCCGACCTGCGAGAGAACGGACTCCAGCTGGGCGCTGGGCACTGCGCCGCTCACGATCGCCAGGTAGGCGATGCCCACGAGCATCGTCCCCAGCAGGATGGACATCATGACCATCGTCGTCTGGGCATTCCGGCTTTCGGGTGGCTTGAATGCGGGCACGCCGTTGGCCACGGCCTCTGTCCCCGTCAGCGCCGAACAGCCGTTGGCGAAGGCGCGCATGACGAGGAGGATGCCGAGGCCCTCGAGCGGCACGGGGAAGGGCGTGACGCCGGTGACGTGCGGCGTGTCGCCGAGCAGGACCCGCACGACGCCGACGGCGATGACGAGCAGCGTGCTGCCGAGGAAGACGTAGGTCGGCCACGCGACGATGGAGCCACTCTCGCGGATGCCCCGCAGGTTCAGGATCATGACGCCGAAGATGAGCGCGACGATCAGCTCGACGTAGATCGGCTGGAGCGCCGGGAAGGCCGAGGCGAGGTTGAACACCCCGGCCGAGACGCTCACCGACACTGTCAGCACGTAGTCGGTGAGTAGGGCGGCCGCGGCGACCAGGCCGGGCAGCTGGCCGAGGTTCGCGTGGGCAACGATGTAGCTCCCGCCGCCGTTGGGGTACGCGCGGATCGTCTGCCGGTAGGAGAGCGTGATCAATAGGAGGATGATCAGGATCACGCCCATCATCGGCATCAGCAGGGAGAACGCGACCGTCCCGGCCGCGAGCAGCGAGTACATCGCAGCCTCGGGCCCGTATGCCACCGACGACATCGCGTCCGACGAGAAGACGGGCAGCGCCTGCCACTTCGGCAGCCGCTGGTCGAGTTCCTGGGCCGTCGCGATCGGACGCCCGAACAGGGCCCTGCGGCCGGCGAGCAGGACTCGCCCCAGGGGCGTCCGCGCCTCGCTTGCCGACTGGCGGGCCACCACGACCCCTGGCCCGGCGTAGCGGAAGTAGCGCGATTCGGGCCGCTCGACGCGGATCCGGCGGTCGCCCAGCTTCTGGCCGTGGAGGAGGTTCGGTTCCTTGCTCACTGCGTGACTTTACTCACGCGCGGGCAATCCGGGGAGGCCCGGCCTCACGCAGCGCGGACTTCGATGTCCCAGCCTCCGCCCTGCCGCAGCCTGGGCTCGAGCACCACGCCCGCGTTCGCCGCAGCCGGGGCCAGGCGCGCGATCGTGCGGCCCGACGCGACGCCGCCACACAACACCACGCGGGAGAGCGGGTAGCGGGCCACGATCGCGATTGCGGCCTGGAGCTCGAGATCCCAGTCCCAGGTCGATTCCGCGCAGGCCGCAGGACGCGGCGAACCGGACCACGCCTCGACGTTCATGCATTCAGTGTGGTGGGGTCCTCCAAGAGCCGGCGATCCCGCGCGGGCCTTCGGCCCTCAAGGATCGCTCAGGATCGCTCCGAATCCGGGACGCGAACCCGGTAGCCGACGCCGGGTTCGGCGACGATGAGATCCGCGAGCTCGCCGGCCGGATCAACGGCGGCGATCTTGCGCCGGATCTGGCTCACATAGACGTGGAGGTAGTGGGTCTCGTCGGAGTACGCGGTGCCCCAGACGGCCCGGAGGAGCCGGCCACGGGTGACCAGCCGGCCGGCGGACCCCAGGAGCACCTTGAGCACCTCGAACTCGCGGGGGGTCAACCGGACCGGCTGGCCGTCCACGGTCACCTCGTGGCGGGGAACGTCCATCCGGAGAGAACCGACCAGGACCTCGCCGTCCGGCGCAGCCGCAGGCCCGGCGGCACGCCTCAGGAGCGCCCGAACGCGCGCCAGCAGCTCGGCGGCCCCGAACGGCTTTGTCACGTAGTCGTCGGCGCCCGACTCCAGCGCGGCGACCTTGTCGCCTTCCCGGTCGCGGGCGGAGAGCACGAGGATCGGGGTGGTCGCATCGCGCCGCAGGCGGCGGATCAGCACGGACCCGTCGATGTCAGGCAGGCCCAGGTCGAGGACCACCACGTCCGGGCGCCCCGCCGTCCATCTCTCCCAGGCCGTCGCGCCGTCGTCCGCCTCGTCGACCCTGAAGCCGTGACCCCGCAGGAACGCGGCGACCTCCCGGCGCGTCGCCACATCGTCCTCCACGAGCAGCACGGCCGCACCAGGGCGCAGGTCCGGCATCACGGCATCTCCGCGTCGGTGAGCGGGCCCGGCCCGGCGCGCAGCGTCGATTCCGAGGCGGCCGCGAGCTCGACGTCCACGGCGAGCCCACCGAGGCTGCTCGCGCGGGCCGTGACCCGGCCGCCCATCGCCTCGACGAACCCGCGAACCACCGCCAGGCCCAGCCCGCTGCCGCGTCGCGCGCGCTCCCGCGTCTCGGGCAGCCGGTAGAACTTGTCGAACACGCGATCGAGCATCGCCGCCGGCACGCCCGGCCCGCCGTCTTCCACAGACAGGCGAACGGCCTGGCTCGACGTGACCGCGCCCACGACGCGGATCGGGACGTCAGGGGGCGCGTGGCGCATCGCGTTCTCGAGGAGGTTGGTCAGCACCTGGTCCATGAAGATTGCGTCCGCGGCCACCGGGGGCATGTCGGGCGGGATCGCGAGCGTCACCGTCCGGCCGTCCAGCTGCCCGGCCATGCGGTCCACCGTGGCCCGGACCAGGTCCTCGACCGGCAGCACCTCCAGCCGGGCATGGAGGTCGCCGGCCTCGATGCGGCTCATGTCCAGGAGGTTCGTGACGAGCCGGTTGAGGCGCTCGGCTTCGCTGTCGATGGACGCCGCCCGATCCCGGCGAGCGTCGCCGTCAAGAGCGAGGTCCGGGTCCATGAGACTCCCCGCCGCGGCGCGGATCGACGCGAGCGGCGTGCGCAGGTCATGCGAGACCGAGTCGAGCAGTGCGGACTTCGCCGCCTCGCTCTTCCGGGCGATCTCGGCGCCGGTGGCCTCCGCCGCGAGGCGGTCGCGCTCCAGTGCCTGGCCGACCTGGTCCGCCGCGGCGGCGAGGACCCGGGTGTGGCCCCGACCGGGCGTCCCGTCGCTTCGGCGCCGCACGACCCAGATCGAACCAAGGGCGCCGACGCCGGCCGTGATCTGGATCCGGAAGCAGGGGTCCCGGGGATCGTGCACCGTGGCGGTCGTTCGACGGGGGTCATGGACCCTGACCCACTCCATCGACTCGTCGCCGGACCGCCGTTGCAGCAGCTCGTACGACGCCGCGGTTCCCGAGGGCCCGGCCGGGCCGCTGTCGGCCTCGACACGCTCCTGTCCCACGTCCGGCCCAAGCCCGACCCAGACGCGCGCGGCGTCGACTTCCGAACGCAGGATCTCCACGAGCGCGGGCAGCGCCGAACGGGCGTTCGTCGCCGTCACCAGCTCACGGCCGACCCGGTATTGGGTCCGCGCCTGGCGCTCGCGGAGGAGGGCCGTCTCCGCGCGAGCGCGCTGCATCCCGGCCAGCTGCCCGACCACGACCCCGATCGCGAGCAGCAGGAGGAGGTTGAGCAGCTCCTCCGCGTTCGCGACGATGAGGGCGCCGGTCGGCGCCACGAACAGGTAGTCGTACAGGATGAACGACCCGATCGCCGTCGCCACGGCGGCCGACGTGCCGAAGGCGACGGCAATCGACACCACCGCGAGCAGGTAGGTGGCCGATGCGTCCGGGATCCGCAGGGCGCCCTCGAGCGCTCCCACGGCAAGCGTCGTGACGGCAAGCGCGACCGTCATCACCGCGACCATGCCGGCCAGCTGGCGCACGGACGTCGGCCGGAACCACTCCATGGAACGATGGTAGCCGCGCTGCGCCGTCGCGCTGCGCTCAGGCGGTCGCGAAGCCCGCTCCCCCGAGACCCGGGCCGCTAGGACCCGTCGGTGCCGCGCCCGTCCTCTCGGCGTCCCGCCTGGCGATGTCGGTCGTGCTGCGAAAGGAGGCGCTTGCGCAGGCGGATCGAGAGCGGGGTCACCTCCACCAGCTCGTCGTCCCCGATGAACTCGATGGCCGTCTCCAGCGTCATCGGCCGCGGGGGGACCAGCCGGAGCGCCTCGTCGTGGGCGTGGGTCCGGATGTTCGTCAGCTTCTTCTCTTTCGTCACGTTGACGTCCATGTCCCCGGAACGCGCGTTCTCGCCGACGACCATTCCCTCGTAGACGTCCTCGCCGGCGCCGATGAGCATCTCCGCGCGCTCCTGGAGGTTGAAGAGCCCGTAGGCGTTCGACGTGCCCAGGCGGTCCGCCACGAGGACACCGTTCGTCCGGTGCGTCACATCTCCCGCATAGGGGCCGTAGCCCTCCCCGATCTGGTGAAGGAGCGCGGTTCCGCGCGTCTCGGTCATCAGCTGGCCGCGGTAGCCGATCAGGCCGCGGACCGGCAGCACGTAGTCCATCCGCACGCGGCCGTCCGCGTCGGTCGTCATCTGCTCGAGCTGGCCCTTCCGACCTGCCAGCGCGGTCTGGATCGTCCCGATGTACTCGGGCGGGATGTCGATCGTGATCCGCTCGTAGGGCTCCTGGACCGCTCCGCCCACCGTGCGCAGGATCACCTCGGGGCGGCTCACCTGCAGCTCGAAACCCTCGCGCCGCATCTGCTCCACCAGGACGGCGAGCTGGAGCTCGCCGCGGCCCCGCACTTCGAACGTGTCGCCGGACTCCGTCGGGAAGAACTGGATCGCGACGTTGCCCAGGATCTCCTTCTCCAGGCGCGCCCGCAGCTGGCGGCTGGTGAGGAACCTCCCGTCACGCCCGGAAAGGGGCGAGGTGTTGACGCCGAACGTCATCCGCAGCGTGGGCTCGTCCACCTCGAGGCGCGGGAGCGGGCGCGGGTCGGCGGGATCGGTCAGCGTATCCCCGATCGTGACCTGCGGCAGCCCTGCCACCGAGACGATGTCGCCCGGGCCTGCCTCCTCGATGTCGGCGCGCTCGATGCCGTGGGCGGTCTGGAGCGCCGTCACGGTGCCCGACAGTGTCACGGTCCGCCCGGGCTCCACGACGCCGGTCGAGTCGTCCGGCTCGTCGCGGACCACGACGATCCGCTGGCCGACCTTGATCGTGCCGTTCATCATCCGGCCGACGGCCATCCGCCCGACGTACTCGTTGGCCGAGAGGTTCGTCACGAGCAGCTGCAACGGGTGGCCGGGCTGGTAGGTGGGCGGAGGGGTGACGGCGACCAGGAGCTCCAGGAGCGGCCGGAGGCTCGTGCCGGGAACCGCGAGCGCCCGGGTCGCGGTGCCGGCCTTCGCGTTCGTGTAGACGACCGGGAACTCGATCTGGCGGGCGGTCGCGCCGAGGTCCATGAACAGCTCGTAGATGTCGTCCAGAACCTCCGCGGGCCGGGCGTCGCCGCGATCGATCTTGTTGATCGCGACCACGACGGGCAGGTGACGCGCCATCGCCTTCTGGAGGACATAGCGCGTCTGCGGGAGCGGTCCCTCCGCCGCGTCGACGAGGAGCAGCACCGAATCCACCAGGTTCAGGGAACGCTCGACCTCGCCCCCGAAGTCCGCGTGACCGGGGGTGTCCACGATGTTGATGTGGATCCCGTCGAAGTCCACGTTGGTCTGCTTCGCGAGGATCGTGATTCCCTTTTCCCGCTCCAGGTCCATGGAATCCATGACGCGCTCGGCGACGACCTGGTTGGCCCGGAAGGATCCCGTCTGGCGCAGGAGCGCGTCGACCAGCGTGGTCTTGCCGTGGTCGACATGGGCGACGATGGCGACATTGCGGAGGTCGGCACGGACCGCGAACGTCGCG
>Ga0208080_1000102_pt1 | contig 40317 bp, 37 predicted proteins | sample NGESurdeep092012_3_FD_184476 | JGI IMG/M metagenome (GOLD analysis project Ga0208080, IMG submission 184476) | Arctic peat soil microbial communities from Barrow, Alaska - NGEE Surface sample 210-3 deep-092012 (SPAdes) | ecosystem: Environmental > Terrestrial > Soil > Wetlands > Peat ...
GGAGCTCGGCAACATGACGCTGCTGCTCACGCTTGCAGTAGTGTTTGACGCGGTGCCGCTCGCCGGCACACCGCTGTGGCAGGCCGTCGCGCTCGCAAGGAAGAGAGACAGGCTGGCAACCAGCAGAGATTGATCGTGTCGCATGACTCCAAGGGTGAAAATAGGCGAAGTGAATGATCCGTTCGGAACGACGTTATCTAGTACGCGGGAGCTGCCGTAACCGCTAGTATGACCGCATGACCTCTCTCTTGCGACCGTCCACAACCCGCTTATCGCATATCATTTCACTCATGCGCCCTGCCATTCTCTTCGACCTCGACGGCACGCTCGTCGATTCAATCGAGCTCATTCTCACCTCCGCTCGCCACGCCTTCGTCGGCTTTGTCGGCCAGGCACCCACCGACGACGAGTGGCGGGCCACCATCGGCCGTCCGCTCCAGATCGTGTTGCGTGAGTTCGCGCAGAACGATGACGCCGAAGCGGAGCGTCTCTTCGGCCGCTACCGCGAGTACCAGCTCGCCAATCACGACCGGCTCCTCCACGCGTACGACGGCGTCGTCGCCACGCTTCGCGCCCTCGCGGAGGCCGGTCACCCGATGGCTGTTGTCACGAGCAAGTCGGACTTGCTCGCGCGCCGGGCACTCGAGCTCGTGGGTGTGGACGACCTGTTTCCCGTGCTCGTCGGCTGCGACACCTGCGTCAATCACAAGCCCCATCCGGAACCGGTTGAGCGCGCCCTCGTTCTGCTGGGAGTTCCGCCCTCAGATTCCATCTTCGTCGGCGACTCGCCACACGACGTGGAGTCGGGGCGAGCGGCACACGTGCACACCGTCGGCGTGACTTGGGGCGCCTTCACGCGTGAGCAGATGGAGGCCTCTGGCGCCGATGTCGTGATCCACGATATCACCGAGCTTCCTGGCGTCGTGGGGCGCTTCACCAGAAGTCGCAATCCACTTCAAACCTTCTGAGCGGTTTGGGTATCCCATTCACTGTACGAAGGGAGACCCAAACGACCGATGACGTCAGTGGCCTTACCCGAACCAGTTCAGGCTGTACCGGCGTACTCCGCCGATCCAGACGTCGGCCTCGCGGCTGCGGGAGATCGTCGTGCCTTCGAACGGCTGTACCGTCTGCACGTCACGCGGGTCTTCTCCCTCTGCGCCCGGATGGTGAACGGCCGGACGCGCGCCGAGGAGCTGACGCAGGACGTCTTCGTGAGAGCGTGGGAAAAGCTGTACCTGTTTCGCGGCGAGAGCGCATTCGGCACCTGGTTGCACCGGCTCACCGTGAACGTGGTGTTGAACGATCGAAAGACCGAAGGGCGACAGCGATCGCGATTCGAGGACGATGAAGAGGGCGACGCCATCGAGCACCTGCCCGGCCGGCCCCATGCGCCCGGCGACCGAATGGATCTCGAGATGGCGATCAGCAGGCTACCGAAGGGAGCACGACGCGTTTTCACGCTGCACGACGTCGAAGGATACACGCACGAAGAGATCGCCGAGATGCTCGGCGTCACTACCGGAGGCACCAAAGCGCAGTTGCACCGCGCGAGAATGTTGTTGAGAGAGGCATTGACCCGATGACCACACCGATCATGAATCTGGATTGCGACGGCTTCGCCGACGCGCTCGCGGACTACCTCGAGGGAGGCGCCTCCGACGGCGTTCGCTTAGGCGTGGAAGCGCACCTTAGCTCGTGCGCGGCCTGTCGGCAGCTCCTCGCCGATCTGAACGCCATGCGCGTCGAGGCGGCCGCGCTGCCGCAGCTCACTCCATCGCGCGATCTGTGGAGCGACATCGCCGAGCGTATCGATGCGCGCGTCATTCCGATGGAGGCGCCGCGGATGGCGCGCGGCGTTACGGCGCGCCGGACATGGCTGCGTCCTGCCGCCGCCGCGGCGGCGCTCGTCGTCCTCACCGCCGGCGTGACGCACTATCTCACGCGTGCTTCTCTGTCGGCGCCGGCCGCGGCCGCGGCATCCGAGCCGACGGCGACGATCGTCTCGACGTTGACCGAACTGCCGGCCACACCTCGCGCTGCCTCGCGCACGACGCCAGCCGTTACGCGGCTCGCGAGCGCGGAGCGGATAACCGATGCCGCCGACCCGGTGTTCGCCGGCGAGATCAGCAAGCTGCGCAAGATCGTACGCGAGCGTCGCTCGCAGCTCGACCCGCAGACGGTGGCCGTGCTCGAGCAGAGCATTGCCGTCATTGATTCAGCGATCGCGCAGAGCCGTGCCGCGCTCGTGAATGACCCGGCGAGCGGTTTCCTTGCCACGCAACTCAACCATTCGCTCGAGAAGAAAGTCGAGCTGCTGCGGACAGCGGCGCTGCTGCCGACGCGCCTCTAGAGGAAATATGGCCAGACTCCTGATTGTATTAATCGCCGCAATCACTCTCGCGGTTCCCGCGCCGGTGTGGGCGCAGACGAGCGCCGAAGCCGCGCGGGAACGCGCGCAGGAAGCTCGTCAGCGCGCCGGTGCGCTCGACACGGTCGTCACCTTCGACGCACGCGGCACGCTCAGGGTGAGCTGCCCCGGTGGCGATGTGATCGTCACCGGAGCCGACAGGAATGAGATTCGGGTGCGCGCTCGCACCGAGAACGGCGCGATTCGCTTCACGAGCAATGGCACGCGTGCCTCGCTCGAGCCGGCGTCGGGACGTGGTTGCAGCGATGGCCACTTTGAGGTGACCGTTCCCGTGGGGACGAAGGTCGCCGCGACGACCTGGAGCGGATCAGTGAGCGTGAAGGGCGTGCGCGGCGACGTCGAAGCCCATTCCCAGAGCGGCGACGTGCAGGTCCACGATGCAGGCGACCGTCTCGACATCGAGACTCTGTCGGGCGACGTCGTGATCAATGGAGTGAAGGGCGAGTCCACGATCAACACGGTGAGCGGCAGTGTGACGCTGAGCGCCGCGCGCGGCAACATCAGCATCGAATCGGTGAGTGGTGATCTCGACCTCCGCGACGTCGTCGCCAAACAGATCCGGATGCACACCACCAGTGGCGACGTGTCCTTCACCGGCGCGATTCTCGACGCGGGGCGGTACGAGTTCAACACGCACTCCGGCGAGATCGTGCTCGCGTTTCCGAACGACATCGGCGCGGAGCTGAGCGTCTCCACCTTCAGCGGCGGGATCGAGAGCGACTTCCCGATCACCCTCAAGGCCGGCGAGCATGGCATCGGCGCCGCGCAGGCCAAGCGGCTCAACTTCACGGTCGGTCGCGGCACGGCACGGATCATCGCCGAGACTTTCAGCGGCGACATCACCCTCAAGCGCCGCCGGTAGGCGCCCATCACCGAACAGGAGCCTGCAATGCGGCAGTCATATCGAATCATCCTCGGCGTGGCACTGGTGGCGCCCGCAGCGCTCTCGGCGCAGTCGCGCCAGACGGAGCGCGACGCCTTCACCCTGAGCGAGCGCGTTCCGCAAGGCCAGTGGATCCGCGTCCGCAACCTCAACGGCGAGATGCGCGTGCGCGCGTCGACCAGCGACAAGGTCGAGATCTCGGCGACCAAGACCTGGCGTCGCGGCGATCCGAAGGACGTGCGCATCGAGAGCAAGAAGTCGAGCGATGGCAGCATCCTGGTGTGCGCGATCTGGACCGACGACACCGTCTGCACCGAGAACGGCTACTCGTCGCACGGCGACAGAAACCGCCGCGGGAACAACGACAACCGCAACGACGTCGCGGTGGAGTTCGAGATCCGCGTGCCGAAGGGCGTGAAGGTCGGCGTCTGGTCGGTGAACGGCGGAGTGACGGTTGACGGCGTCACGAGCGAGGTTCACGCGTCAACGGTAAATGGCAGCGTCGATGCCGTGAGCACCGGTGGTCCGGTACAGGCGAGTACGGTGAACGGCAGCGTGCACGCCACCATGGGCCGCCTCGATGGCAACGAGGACCTCGACTTCAGTACGGTGAACGGATCCGTCATCGCGGAGTTCACTGGCGACATCGACGCCAACATCGAGCTTTCCACGGTCAACGGCCGCTTCCAGACGGACTGGCCCGTGACGATCACCGGCAGGATCGACCCGAGGCACCTGCGGGCGACGCTGGGCAAGGGCGGGCGGCGGATTCGGCTGTCAACTGTCAACGGCAATGTGGAGCTGAGGAAGAGATAGGCCGTTGGTTGGCCCGCTCGCTGCGCCGATGCGGGCCGAAGAGCGTCCTTGATGGCTCATTGCTCCCTCCAAGGGGTATATTCTCCGAACCTCATACAGGAGTTGTCCGTCATGGGCGTCGCCTACACAGGGACCCTAGTTCGTACAGGCGAGGAACGGGCGACGCTCGTGCGCCGCACGTACGGTCTCGTCTTCGCCAGCATCATCGTCACCGCCATCGGTGTCTCGTTTGGACAGACGCAGCCCGGCCTCATGCAGGCCGTCATCGAGCATCCGTGGATCACGATGATCGCGATGTTTGCGCCGCTGTGGATGGCATTGAAGGCCCGCGGCCAGCCGGTGAGAGGGCTCGTGCTCACCTTCGTGTTCACGTTCGTCGTCGGCATCATGATCTCGCCGGTGTTGTTCATGGCCGAGCGGGCGAACCCGGGCATCACAGGGCAGGCCGGCATCCTCACGCTTTCCACCTTCGGCGTGCTGTCGCTCTACGCCGCCGCGAGCAAGCGCGATTTCAGCGCCTGGGGCAGCTTCTTCATCGTCGGACTGTGGGTGCTGATCGCCACCTCGCTGCTGAACTTCTTTTTCCAGAGCACCATCACCTCGCTCTGGATCGCCGGCGCGACCGTGCTCGTGTTCAGCGGGCTGCTCGTGTTCGACACCTGGCGCCTGCTTCGCTCGGGGCAGTATGGCCCGGATGACTACGTGCCGGCCGCGGTGAACATCTATCTCGACCTGCTCAACATGTTCCTCGCGATCCTGAGCCTGCTCGGAGGTGGACGCCGACGCTGACTACGACTGTCAGACTGTCAGACTCTCATTTTTCGGCGAGCGTCTCGATCGTGCTGGCGAGCGACAGGTCGTTCTGCGTGATGCCGCCGGCGTCATGCGTCGAGAGGGTGCAGACGATCTTGGTGTACCGGATGTCGATGTCGGGATGGTGATCCACCGCGTCGGCCGCGCGCGCGATGCGCTGCACGAAGTCGATCCCGCCGGCAAAGGTGGCGAAGGTATAGCTCTTCGTCAGAACCTCGCCGCGGCGCGCCCAACCTGGCAGCGAACCGAGGGCACGCTGAATCTCGAGGTCGGATAGTTTAGGAGGCATGTCCCTCGTCTCGGGGTGATGTTCGGCGTGGTGGATGATACCACATGGGCACGCGATCGTGCAGACTCTGGCGACGAAGCGTCTCCAGGTAATCCCGGACGAAAACGGACATCGCGCTGATCTATGGCGGCGTCGCGGCGCTGCACGTGGTTCGCGTGAGCCTTAGCGATCCGCGCCGAGCACCACACCATCCTGCAGCCGCTCCAGCGTACGCAGTCCGCGCGCCTTGATCACCGAGTCGTTCGGTGCGAGCTCCTCCACCTTCACGTCGAACAGCAGCACGCGGCCACCGCGCACACGCACCGTGTCGGCGAATGCCGCCATGGTACGCGCGTCGCTCGCGCGCGGAAGCCCGCGGGCCGGACGATGCAGGTAGAAGTACACGGCCGCGGGCCAGTTGGAGTAGAGCGGTGCCCCTGCTCCGTCACTGCGCGCCCACGCGAGCAGCTCGCTCTCCCGCCACTGCTCGCCGGCGAAATCAGAGCCCCAACTGAGCGCATCGTGCGCGTCGGCACGGGTCGCCGTCGCGGCAGCGTACCACCACGCGATCAACGCGGCAGCCACCGCGACGCGAGCCACCTGTAGACGCGTGCCGCGCCACCAGAGCGTGAGGCCGGTGGCCGCCATCGTCATCAACAGCAGCAAGGCTGGCGCGAGAATGCGTTGGTCCAGAGGAATTCCTGGATCCGCCATGATCCGCGACACGCCGACGAGCCCCAAGTAGCAGACGAGCAGAAGCGACGCAGCGGTGAACAGCCGCCAAGTCATGAGCGGGCGCTCATCGCGGGCCGCACGCGCCGACGCCCAAGCACGCCATGCGCCAATGCCCACGAGCACGGCGAGCACGAATCCGGCCGCGAGTGCCAGGCCCGGACGATGAGGTATGGGGTCGTGGTCGGCCCCGGCGTCGGGAATGAGCCAGGCGGCGAGCGTTCTACCACCCTGTTCGAGCGTTGGCCCGAGATCACCGTAGAGCGCGAATTTTCTGATCCCGCTCGTGCCTGCCACGGCTCGCGTCCGCAACACCCACACGCCTTGTAGCACCAGTGCGGGGACGAGCGCGATCGCCGCTCGGCGCACGCGCTCGACCCATCGGCCGGGCTGCATGAGCGCCCAGAGCGCCACCGCGCCCACGAGCGACGCACCGGCGTAGCGCGTCATCACGCCGACCGCGGCCGGGATCGCGGCGCGCAGCGGCCGGTCGGGTGCCAACACCATCGCCGCGAGTGCGAGGACCATGCAGGCGAGGTAGAGTGGCTCGCTCAACACGGAGACGTGCACCTCGTGCATCGACGTCATGGCGCACAGCGCCACGACGAGCAGGATGCCCGCGCTCGGCGAAGCCACCGCGCTCACGAGCAGCACGAGTGTGGAGGCGGTGACGAACGCCGCGGTAGCCTGCACGAGCCGCGCGCCCTGAGCCGGCGTCATGCCGAGGCGCAGCGGGAGAGCGAGCACGGTGGGGTACGCAGGCGGGAAGTGCGCGAGCGGCTCGGTGCTGTCCGCACTCGTCCACTTCGCGGTCGGAATGCGGTACTCGCCGTGCGCGGCGACGGACTCCGCCGCGCCCATGTAGGAGAGGGCATCCGGGTCGAGGCCTGGGCCGGGCGGGTCGGTGATGACCAGCACGAGTGCGAAGGCGGCGGCGCCGAATAGCGCGGCTGGAAGTAGTTGTTTGATAACGTTTTGCCAGTTTCGTGGCGTCAAACGATCACCGGTGAAGACGAGCGTCGGCAAGGGTTTCCGGCAGTGTCTGCCATTGCGGCAGCGGTTGCGGTTTCGGTATTCGTTCGGTAGATACATCCCCCGCCCTCTGTGGCGGCACATCTGCCACAGGGACCTCTCAAGATAGGGTTCTCGCACACCTCTCGTCGCTCACCTCTCACCGCTGTTCTGTTGTCTCTCTCCCTCGCCGAGCTCGTTCGGCTCCTCCCGCCACCCGCACCGGCCACGCCTGCGCTCCCCACCGGGATCGCATCGCTCGACGCCGCGCTGCTCGGCGGAGGGCTGCCGCGCGGCAGGCTTACGGAGCTCGTCGGCAGCACGGGCAGTGGGAAGACGACGCTCGCCCGCGCGATTGTCGAGGCCACGGTGTCGTCTCATGGTTGGGTGGCCTACATCGACGCGCAGCGCACGCTCGACGCACGCGACTGGGTGCATCTGGGCGACGCCGAAGGGATGTGGATGATCCGTCCGCACGACACCACGCGGGCCGCCTGGTGCGCCGACGTCCTGCTGCGCAGTGGCGCCTTCGCGCTCGTCGTGCTCGACGGCGCGCCGTTGCTCACGCGCGCGGTGGCCGTGCGTCTCACACGGCTCGCGCGAGAATCGAACGCGACGTTCGTCGTGATGGGCGATCGAACGGGAGGCGCCACGCAGCTCGGCGGCGCGGTGCGACTCATCGTTGAACGATCCCGACGAAAAAGGACAGGAAGACAGGAAGACAGCACGACACACACGATTGGCGTGCGGGTCGAGAAGGGAGGAACGCTCAAGACGGTGGAGGTGAGTTGTGCAATCGTTGTGGCGCGTCGCCTGTGTACGCATCCCGAGGTTCCCGATCGGCGCGGTGTGGCGCGCGGTCCGGCGGGGGGACTCCGGCACGGCCGCAAGGGACGCGCAGCTTCTCCTCCCCCTCACTCCGCCAACGCTCCCATCGTCATCGAACCCTCGCGCGAGTTCCGAACCGCCGTCGAGCACGCCCGAGCATTGGGATGATCTCCCCATCGTGTTGACCGATGGGGCGCAGAAGCGCCTGCGCGCCGTCTCCGCGGCAGCGGGCCGAGCGGGCGTGCGCGCCGGCATGCGTCCCACCGAAGGGCGCGCGCTGTGCGCCGATCTGCACGAGTTCGCGTGGGACGACGTCGCCATTGGGGCAGCAATCGTTGAGATGTCAGCAGCGTTGGTGGGGGCCAGCCCGCAGGTGACGCCCGTTGCCGGTGCGCCAGGTCTCTGGTGGGTGGGCGCATCGGGGTTCGATGGAATCGGCGGCGAGCGGGAGCTTGGGCGTACGCTGCTCCGCGTCGCACGACGCTGGCATCCACGCCCGCGTGTCGCGATCGCCGGCTCCTGCGTCGCCGCGCGGGCGGCGACATGGGCGGGGGCGAGCTTCGAGCAGCGGGCCGATGATCGCGCGCTCGTGCACGTCATCCCGCCGGAGCGCGACGCGGCCTATCTCGCGCCGGCGCCGCTCGCCCTCGTGCCGATGGACGAGGAGTTCCGCGCCGCGCTGCATGCGCTTGGGCTTCGCACCGTTGGCGCGCTCGCCGCGCTAAGCGCTGAAGACGTCGAGCGCCGATGGGGCGAGATCGGATTGCGTGCCTGGCGTCTCGCGAACGCCGACGACTCGCGTCGTCCCGTGCTCGCGCGGGTGGAGACACAGCCCGCCGTGGAAGTCGAGCTCACGATCCCCACGGCGACGATGGAACCGATTCTTTTCCTCGTGCGTGCCGCGCTCGAACGGCTGGTGCAGGAGATGATCGCGCATGGCCGCGCCGTGGCAGCCGTTGCGATCACGTTGACGCTCGACGACGCGCGCGGCGCACTCGTCGATGCGCCAGCACACACGGTGACGCGCGAGGCCCGCGCGGCGCGACCGCTGGCGCGCGTGCTGCCGCTGTTCGAGCGCTGCCGCGCGCTGCTCGACAGTTGGACGCTCGACGCGCCGGTCATCGCGGTGCGCGTGGCGATCGTCGCCACGGCACCGCTCTCCGGCGAGCAGGGCGATCTGCTCACGACCTCCTGGCGCGACCTCGGCGCCGCCGACGCGGCACTCGAGCGGCTGCGCGCCGAGCTGGGCACGGGCACAATCGTGCGCGCGCAGGCGCAGGACACGCATCGGCCGGAGCGCGCGGGCGTATGGCGCGATCTGGGGTCGGACAGTCGGACAGTCGGACCTGTTCTCAGCCTCGCTCCTCTTCCCATCGCGACGGCCGCACGCCGAGCTCTAGATCCTCCGGAAGCCGTCGAGGTAACATGCGACGGCGACGTCCCGCGCGTCGTGACCTGGCGCGGTCGCCGCATCGACGTCACGCGCGCAATGGGCCCCGAGCGATTGTCAGGCGATTGGTGGGACGATGGATATCGAAGAGACTACTGGCGATGCGAGAGTCTGGGCGGAGAGATGGTGGTGTTCCTGGATAGGGCCACTGATGATTGGGCACTTCAAGCTTGGGCTGATTGACTGGGTGGGACTGACGTAGGTCTGACAGTCACAAGATCTCGAAATGACGAAGTACGCCGAGCTGCACTGCCACTCCTGCTTCTCTCTCCTCGACGGCGCCGCACTGCCCGAGGTGCTCGTCGCACGCGCGACGGAGCTCGGTCTCGCCGCGCTCGCCATCACCGACCACGACGAGCTCGGCGGATCGGTACGCTTCGCCATGGCGGCGCGCGACGCGGGACTTCCCGGCCTCATCGGCGCCGAGCTCACCGTCGCGATTCATGGACGCAATGACGAGGAGCCGCTCCTCACGCATCTGCCTCTCCTCGCCGAATCGCGCGAGGGCTACGCGAATCTCTCGACGCTCGTCACGATCGGCCGGCGCGACCAGCCCCGCGGCAGCCCATACGTCTCGCTCGACGAGCTCGCGAGTCATGCCGGCGGACTGTTCGCGCTCACCGGCTGCCCGCGCGGATGGGTTGCGACGCTCGCCGAGCGCGGTGAATCGGACGCCGCATGCGAAGCCGCTGCGTCGTTGATGGACATCTTCGACCGGCGCGTCGCGATCGAGTGCTGGGACCACGGGCTCCCGGAAGAGCGCGCGACGACGCGACGCCTCATCGATGTCGCCCGCGCGCTCGACATCCCATGGGTCGTGACCAACGACGTGCACTACGCGCGCGCCCGCGACCGGATGGTGCACGACGTCCTGTGCTCGCTGCGACATCAGCGGCCGCTCGACCAGATGGGCACCCGGCTGCGCCCGAATGGCGAGTGGTACCTCAAGAGCGCCGCGCAGATCGCGCGTCGCTGGCGTCATGCGCCCGAAGGCATTCGCGCGACGCTCGCCATCGCCGAGCGGTGCACCTTTCGCCTCGATCAACTGACGCCGACGCTGCCGGAGTTCGCGCTCCCGCCCGGCGTGAGCGCCGACGAATATCTCGCGCGCCTCGTCGAGCACGGTGCGCACGAGCGGTGGGGACCGCCGAACACCGCGCGGCGCGATTCCACGCACGACAGGCAACTCGCGCACGAGCTCGCGCTCATCGCGAAGCTCGGGCTCGCCGGCTACTTCCTCATCGTGTGGGACATCATGCGCTTCGCGCGGCGCAAGGGAATTCTCTGCCAGGGCCGAGGCTCGGCCGCGAACTCCGCGGTGTGCTACTGCCTCGGCATCACCGCCGTCGATCCGATCCGGCTTGGACTGCTGTTCGAGCGCTTCCTCAGCGAGGAGCGCACCGAAGCGCCCGACATCGACATCGACTTCGCGCATCGCGAGCGCGAGGACGTGCTGCAGTACGTGTACGAGAAATATGGACGCGATCACGCGGCGATGGTGTGCGAGCAGATCACCTATCGTGGCCGCAGTGCGGTGCGCGATGCGGCGCGCGTCCTCGGCTTCAGCGTCGAGCAAGCCGATGCACTTGCCACGCTGAGCGATCGGTTCTCCGCGAAGTCAACGGCTGATGCGCTGCGTGAGACGGGAGGCCCGAGCATCGTCGAGCGCGCGGGACTCGATCCGAACGACCGCCGCGTGCGGGCACTCGCCGAAGTCGTGGAAGGGCTGCACCAGATTCCACGTCATCGCTCCATTCATGTAGGTGGCTTCGTGCTTACACACGAGCCACTCCACGAGATAGTCCCGATCGAGCCGGCGAGCATGCCGGGCCGCACGGTGATTCAATGGGAGAAGGACGACCTCGATCCCGTCGGTCTCGTGAAGATCGATCTGCTCGGACTCGGCATCCTGACGCTGATGCAGGACTGCATGCTCTACATCCGGCAAACGCGCGGCGTGACCATCGATCTCGCGCTGCTCGACATGACCGACCAGTCCGTGTACGACGATCTCTGCGCGGCGGACACGATCGGCGTCTTTCAGGTGGAGAGCCGAGCGCAGATGAATACGCTGCCACGGCTGAAGCCGCGGTGCTTCTATGATCTTGTCGTGGAGGTCGCGCTCATCCGGCCGGGCCCGATCCAGGGTGAGATGGTGCACCCGTATCTGCGTCGAAAGAACGGAGAGGAAGCGGTGGAGTATCTCCATCCTTCGCTCGAGCCCATTCTGAAGCGCACGCTCGGTGTGCCGCTCTTTCAGGAGCAGGGGATGCAGGTGGCAATCGCCGCGGCGGGATTCACACCGGGCGAAGCCGACATGCTGCGCAAGGCGATGGGACACAAGCGCAGTCGCGAGCGCATGGCGGCCATCTGCCAGAAGATGCTCGACGGAATGGCGGCCAACGGCATCGCTCCCGCCGACGCGCAGCGCATCTTCAACCAGATCAATGGATTCGCCGACTACGGATTTCCCGAGAGCCACGCGGCGAGTTTCGCGCTGCTCGTGTATGCGTCGGCTTACCTGAAGCACTACTACGCGCCCGAATTCACGGCGGCGATTCTCAATGCGCAGCCGATGGGCTTCTATGCGCCAGGCACGCTCGTGGAAGATGCGCGCCGCCACGGCGTGGAAGTACGCCCGGTTGATCTCACACGCTCGCAATGGAACGCGACGCTTGAAAAAGTGCAGGTCCTTCGCTCCGCTCAGGACGACAACACTTGCCACGTTTGTCGTCCTGAGCGCAGCGAAGGACCTGCACCTGCCACAGGAATAGCCCCTGCCGTGCGGCTGGGGCTTCGCAGCGTGCGCGGACTTGGCGCAACGGCGCGCGACAAGCTGGAAGCGGCGTTGCGCGAGGGGCCATTCACGTCGGTGGACGATGTGGTGCAGCGCGCGGGACTCGATCGCCGCGCACTCCGGCATCTCGCCGAGGCGGGCGCCTTCGATGGCTTTCTCGCGCATGAGCCCGACCTGCGAAAGCGCCGCGCCGCGCTCTGGGCCGTGCTCGACGCCGCACGCGGCGACGCGGGACCACTCGCGCCACGCCGGCGCCTGGGCGTCGACGTCGCACCGGTCCCAGCGATGACGCCAGTCGAGCTCACCGAAGCGGACTATCGCATGACGGGAATCTCACTCGCCGGCCATCCGATGTCGCATGTGCGCAGCGTGCTCGAGCCGAATGGTGTTCGCTCCGCGCGCGATCTGCTGCAGAATGGCCGCGACGGCGAGACGGTTGCGACGGCGGGGCTGGTGATCTGCCGTCAGCGGCCCGGCACGGCGAAAGGCTTCGTGTTTCTGACGCTCGAGGACGAGACGGGGTTGATCAATGTCGTCGTGACGCCACAGCGATTCGAGCGGCAGGCGTTGTTGATCTCGCGGACGCCGCTGCTATTGGTGCGCGGAGTGCTGCAGGTGGAGCAGACGGTGGTGAACGTGCGGGCGAAACAGTTTCGCGCGCTGGAGGCCACGGTGGGAGCGGAGTTCGCGAAACGGCACGATTTTCATTAATTCCTCCCCGCCCAATATTCCTCATCACTAATCAATACTTCCAACTCGATCTTGCCCTGGTCGGAATAATCCGCGATGTGAATCGCGCTCGTCGCAATGCGGTTGCCCTGCGCATCGACGAGCTCGAGACCGAGCGTGTCTCGCGCCGCGTGATACCGCGCCAGCTTTTCCTTGTCGCGCGGCTCACCGCCCGGCATCGGCACCGCTTCGCTGAACAGCCGAAACACCGGCTGCACGAGCTCATAACCAAGCCCCGGCCGAAACGTGCCCCATGCGCGGCCGAGCGACTCGTCCGCCGATTCCAGATCCGAATGTCCGACGATCACGCCATGCAGCTTCACCGTGTGTCGCATCCTATGCCTCCTCGGCGACGCGAGCGACCCGACGCGCCATCACGCGATCGGTCTGCCGGTCGTGGCCCAGCATGAATGTCATAGCGCCGACGTCGACGAAGCCCCAGCGGCGATAGAACGCGATGGCGCGCGCGTTGTGCTCCCACACGCCGAGCCAGATCGTGCTCAGGCCGCGCGCGGCGGATTCGTCGAGACAGCGCTGCATCAGCGTCGCACCGATTCCCGCGCCGAGAAACCGCTTCGTCGCGTAGAGCCGCGCAATCTCGATTGAATCCGCGTCGCAGATGACGTCTGGCGCCGGACCCTCGCGCAACATCATGTAGCCCACGGCTTCCCGTGCCCGCTCGGCGAAAAACACGATGTGCCGCGAATCGGCGAGCTCGCTGCGCTGAATGTCTTCGCCGAACGACTCGGCCATGTACAGCGTCATGTCCGCCGGCGTGTTGTCCGGACCGAAGGTATCGCTGAAGGTCGTAGCGGCGAGCGATGCGAGGAGCGCGGCATCGGCCGGCGTCGCCCGACGCGTCGTCACCGGAGGCGTGGCACCCGGCATCATCCGGCGAATTTACGCCGAGCGTCAACGCCGCGCGAGCGTGCGAAGACCGAGCGAACGGTTGAGCCAGTGGACGAGTGGAAGAATGCGCGCGTACTCGCGCGCGAGCAGATCGGGCAGTCGCGGGCTGAACAGGTCGCGCTGCTCCAGCTCGCGTCCCAGCGTGTATGACTGGTGTCGCAACAGCGTCGCCGCTGGATGCGAGTCGGAGTATCCGCGCGGCATGCGGGTGAGCATGTTCTCTTCCGCGAGTCCGCCAAACCTTCGGCGCACGGCCGGATCGGCCAAAATCTTCACGAGCGGTCGTGCATCCTCATCGATCGCCTCACGGATCCTCTGCAGCGTTGGCCGCGGCGGCCTCCAGATTCCGCCGCCAAGCGAAGCACGCTCTGACTCCATATGGAAATAAAACCCGGCGCCCCCATGCGGCGTCTGCGCGCCCACGCCGCGTCCCGCGTCGACGTGATGAAACCAGCAGGCGACGTGCGTCTTGTATGGCGACTTGTCGGCCGAGAAGCGCACGTCGCGATGGATGCGAAAGAGCGAACGCCTGGGATCGCCGACTATTTCTGGCGCGAGCGTGGCCAGGCGGACGTCGATCTCCTCCGTCAGCGCGGCGAGCGGGGCGCGCAGCTCGGTCTCGTACGTCGCACGGTTGCGCTCGAACCACTCACGGTCGTTGTGACGCTCGAGCGAGCGGAGAAACGCGAGTGCGGCGGGACGAAAGCCGGTAAACTCGGCTGCCGTCACGGCACCGGTTTCGTCCGCGTGTGCTCGGCAGGCGCGGGGGGCGTGATGCGGAACTCGAAGTTCTGCTCGACCGTCTGTCGCACATGACGTCCCCCGACCGTGGCCGGCGTGAACAGCATGAGCGGCACCGCCTGGCGCACCGACAGCGTGAAGGCGGGATGCGTGGACCGAATGACCTCGATGGTACCTGGATCGGCACGTCCCGAGCTATCGACCACGAAGCGGATGAAGACGCTGCCCTCCTTTCCTTCCCTTATCAGCTCGGGCGGATAAACGGGCGCGGCGCTTCCCGCTGTCCGGACGGCCGTCTCTTCCACGTCGAGGATGGAATAGACGGAGTCTGGCGAGTCGACCGCGGCGGCTGGCGCCTGCGAGCGCGCGTCGTTCCCCTGATTTCCGCCGGCCCGCTTCAAATTCTCCGACCCGGCGGGTTCGAGCACGCGTCCGTCAGGACGCTCGGAGAGGACGGGCCCATTGGTGCCGATGTCCAGGTACCATAGATTCTCGGCGATATTGTCCGAGGACGGACGGCGATCGGGAGGCAGGAGGTAGTGCAGGGAGGAGATGCGCTCCGCGATCATCTCGTCGAGCTGACGGGCGCGCACGCCAGTGCCGTACACGGCCGCGCCAACGAGCACGACGTGCGCGGCGACACTGATTGCCGTGCTACCGATCGACGATCCCTTGACCGACGTGTAAAGCCAGATGCGCATGTCCCAGTGCGGAGAATGGACGCCGCGTTCCTGAGTATCGTCTGATCTTTCGAGTCGGGCAAGCGGTCACTGGAAACCGGCGACCTGTCCGTCTGTCCACCTACGCGTCCGACAGGGCGCGCAGCGCCTCTCCCGTCACCCGGAACGTCGTCCACTCGCTCATCGCCCTCGCCCCCAGCGACTCGTAAAACCGAATCGCATCGGCGTTCCAGTCCAGAACCGCCCACTCCAGCCGGCCATAGCCGCGCTCGACTACGGTCCGCGCCAGCGACCCGAGGAACTGCCGTCCCAACCCCCGGCCGCGGAACGCGGGAAAGACGAACAGGTCTTCGAGATAGATCCCCGGACGGGCCAGAAAGGTCGAGTAACTCCGGAACCAGAGCGCAAAGCCGGCGGGGACGTCGCCGGCGAAAGCGAGAGTGACCTCCGCCGAGGGCGATGGCCCGAACAGGCTTTCATGAAGGAGAGCTTCCGTGGCCTCACATTCGTGGGCCAGGTGCTCGTAATCGGCGAGCCCCTGAATGCATCGGAGGATCGTCGACACATCATGGGCGGTGGCCGGCCGGAGGCTGAATTCCGAGGCGGGAGCGGGCACGGGGAGGTACTCGGTGTTAATGAATCAGGCCGCGGCGAGCGTAGGCGTCCCGTTCCGGCGCCACATCAACAGCACGATGCCCGCCGCCGTGACGCCGAGCGCAACGAGCTGTGCTGACGTCACCGGTCCGACCATGTCGCTCTTGGCGCGAAGGAACTCGACGATGAACCGCTCGGTGCCCGCGAGCACGCAGTACAGACCGAAAAGCCACCCCGAGCGATGCATGTGCCGGCGAAAGCGCCAGAGAATCGCGAACATCACGAGACCGAGCACCACCTCGAGGAGCTGCGTGGGATACACGCTCATGATCGTGTCCGGTGAGATCGACGCGGGAAGATTCGCATGATACTCGGAGTTCATGATCGCGGCCGTCGTTCTCGGAATTCCCTCGGGAAAAGCGACGGCGAGCGGTCCGTTCCACACGCGGCCATAGTCGTCGCCGACGGCCCAGCACCCCGTGCGCCCGACCGCATACCCCGCCGCAATGCCCACGGCCGCAGCGTCAGCAATGCGAAGGAACGACTGCTTGCGCCAATGAATCACCGCCGCGCAGAGCAGCACGGAGCCGATGAACCCGCCCCAGAACACGAAGCCCCCGCGTCCCCACAGCGCGTGAAAGCTGTGCTCGAGAATCGCGTAGTAGACTTTCGCGCCAATGATCGTGCCAACGAGCGCCGCGAAGGTGACGTCGTGCATGATGTCGGGATCGTCGCCGCGCTGCGCGAGCACCTGTTGCGAGATCCAGTGCGCGAGTCCGAATGCCGCCATCATCGCGATCCCGAATCCGGTGAGCGGAATGGGTCCGATGGAGAAGTTGAACGGGTGGTGAACGATCGGATGCGCCATCATCATCGTTTCCTGCTCTGCACGCGGAGCTTGGTCCACACGACCACGGCGGCACAGTCCTGTCCCACCGTCGTGAATTGCGCCGGCACGGAGGATCCGTTGTAGACCTCGATCGCCGCGACCTCTTCCGGGCGAACGAATGAATCCAGATCGCCGGCGTCGAGCTGCTGCCACGCCGCGCCATCCACCCACACCGTCACACAGCCACCGCCACCCGTCGTCGAGCGCGTCGAAGCAAGTTGTGCCTGGTTTCCCACCATGTTCACGCGGATGCCGGGCATGGTCCGGAGCAGGTCGGTGAACTGCTGCGCCTTGCGCTTCTCAATCTGGTCCGAATCGATGAAGTGGCCGCCGGCAGATGACCGTTTGCGGTCCGTGAAGCCAACTTTTTGGAGTCCTTCATCGCGCACGGAGACGACTTCCACGGGTGAGAGCTCCGGCACGAAAATGCCGAGCTTCACCATCACGCGCGCCGGGGCACGGGCCGACAGCTCCACGGTCTGTTCCGTCGGCCTGTAGCCGAGCTGGCGCACGACGATCGCCTGCGTGCCGGAAGGAAGCGAGTCGAGCACGAAGTCGCCGTTCGCACGCGTAAGCGTTGCCGCGCTCACCCCCATCAGCCCGACACGCGCTCCCACGACCGGCGCACCGTTCGCGTTCAGTACCTTCCCAAACACGCGGGCCGTCCCCTTCTGCGGCGTCGCCTTCGCGCCCGTGTCGGTCGTCGCGATCTTCGCCAGCGCGGCGACGCTCATGCTGCGAAGCGTGAGCACACCCTCGCTCTGCGACACGGTCACCTCGGCGGTGGCGCCTCCGTCCTTGCGCTGCGCCTGGAGCTTTCCTTCGAAGGTCGCCGGCAGCCCGCAGAGCTTGTACGTGCCGTCCGCGGTCACGACCGCTTCGCGCACGCGCGGCATCTTCTTCAGCTTGAGATTCGCCGGAAGTCCCGGCGGATCGGGATCGTACCAGACGATGGAGACGCGCGCGCCCTCGGCGGGTTCCTCGGTATCCGGCTCGCGCACTCTGCCCACGAGCGCACCCGGCCCAAGGGTTCGTCGCGCCGCCGGACAGAACAGACTGGTGAGGTACTCCGCGCTCGGAACGGCGATCAGCGCCCGTGTGATCGTGTTCAGCTCGAACGTCATCGGCGCCAACACGAGGGTGATGCCGAGCGTGTCGAGCAGGGGATGATCGACGAGCAAACGGTAGCTGCCTGGCTTGATGCTGTCGATGAGAAAGCGGCCGAGCGAATCGGTGGCGCCGATCCGCCCCGTGCCCTCCACCTGAATCAGCGCTCCCACGAGCGGCTCGCCGTGGATGCTGTCCATCGCGACACCCTGGAGAAACGCGAACTTCGGGACATCGGGCGCAGGTGCAGCCGGTGCAGGCTTGGCCGGCGTCTCCTTGGTGGCGGGCGAAGTCTTGGCCGGCGCTTTGGGCCGCGGGGTCAATTGCGCCGCCACCGGGGGGGCGGCAGCGAGGAGCGCCCCGAGGAGAGGCGCGAAAAGTCGAAGCAGACGCATGAACAGGAATATAGGGCGGGAGACGTACGGCTCTACCCGTGAATCCCGTTCCGGGGTCCGTTCGTGGAGAATCGCAACCCGCCAGGAGCCCCCCACCCAGATGCGCCAATCCTCGATTCTGCGGCGCGGCGTGCTTTCTGCCTATTCCTCCCCCCATCACTCACACGGAGTCAACCATGGGCTCAAAGCCAAGCAACAACCTGCAGAGCGATCGTCCAGAGTCGGGCGGCGCGGACCACGACATGCAGCACGAGAAGTCCGGTCTCCTGGATCGCGACAAGGAGAAGTTCGCGCAGGAGCAGGTCGAGAAGCGAACCGACGCGCCGGAGCAGCACTCGGAGCAGCACGAGCCGTTTTCAGTAGGCAGCCCACGCAACCCGGATCCGCGCAACAAGTAGGGCAACAGCTGAGAAGCGTGAGTACGGATCTCACGGATCAAACGGAAACGGCCGGGTATGGATGTACGAAGGGCTGAGTTCGATGAGAGGAACTCAGCCCTTCAGACTTCAGGAAATTCCCTTTCTTGTTTTCGGGAGGCGCTTGCGGTGCATGAAGAGTTGCACGCAAGCGGAGAGATCCGGCAGTTCCCGTCAAGATCCGTTCGATCCGCGCTCCCGCTTTAGCCCTTCGCGGCTAGCTTCGCTTCTTTGGCTTGTCGGTGACACGTTGCGCCGCAAAGCCGGTGAAGTGTCCCGTATGGCGAAATGTCTGCGTGTGCCGGTAATTATCGGCGCCGTCGAGCGGCGCATCCTCCAGGTCGCTCAGCTTTGACACGTCGATGCTGATCGTCCCGTCCTTCGCCACCGGATTGTACATGCTCGCGAACTTCTTCCCGACCACGATCTCTTCGGGCTTGTAGCTCGAGCGCGCGTGCACCGTCTGGGCGAAGGTCTCGTCGCTGCCGCTGATGAGAATGAGGAATTCCGCGTCGGTACGAACGAGGTCGTCGTGGGTGAAGCCGAACATCGGGCTCGACTCGTCGATCGGATGCACGATCGTCCAGCTCAGTGGGAAGAAGACGACCTTGGTGCGCTCCAGCTTGAGCTGCGTGTAGCTGCGCCCTTTTCCGTCGAGGTGGGTGAATTGCACCTTGGCCTCGAGTTCCATCAACTGGTTGCTCCGCGCGTTGGTGATGCGGAACATGAATCCCGACTTGCCCTGATATGGCGCGATGACGGCGACGTCGCTGAAGAGGAGCGCTGCGGTCGGCCGCGCGAAGCGCGCGAAGACGAGCCCCGTGAGTAATGCGACGGCAAGAATGCTGATGATCGACTCCACCGTCATCAGCCAATTCGCGGCCACGCTCGCCGGGTAGATGTTGCCGTACCCGATGGTGGCGTACGTCTCGACGCTGAAGAAGAAGGCGCGGAGAAAGCGGCCGCCCATCTGCTCGACACTGAGGCCGCCGAGGGCGCCAGGTCCGCACAGAAGGTAGAGCGCCGCGAACAGCGCGTTCATGCCCACGTACACGAGCGTGACGATGCCGAGGAATTTCGGCCACGTCATCGTCAGCATCGCGTGGTAGCCATTCAGATACGAGAGCGGCGGAAAGCCCTCTCGTCGCCCGGTGAAGCGTCCGTCGCGCTCAATGAGGCGTCGCTCGTTCGCGCCGCCCACCACCGATCCGAAACCGAGATCCCTGGGCTCTTCGCCGGCCGCTACCGGAGGCAGGGAATCGATCAGCGAACCTTCGGCGATGATTCCGTCGTCGTCACTCACGAGCAAGAAGCTAGCGCGCGACGTTCGTTTCACGCAAACAAACGCCTGAGACCAATTAATCCTGCGAGCGTCGGTGCGCCCGCCAGTACACCACGCCGCCGAGCAGAATGAAGGCGAGCGCTCCTCCCACCACTTTGATCTCGAACAGGAGCGGACGCGTCTCCTCCGCTGGCGGAATCATCGCGACTCCCATGGCGAAGAGCGTGACGAACAGTCCGCTCACGCCAACCACCGTCGCGCCGATCGGCCCGCCCGGAACGCGCACCGTGTCCGCCGGGGCCTCGGTGCGGCGGTGCAGCAGGAAGGAAATGAACAGGTAGACGTACGGAATGAAGTAGATGAGAAGCTGCGTATCGAGGATGATGAGATACGCCTTCTCCACGGTCGTTCCCTTCCCCAGCAGACTCACGAGCAGGAACACGGTCGCGAGCGCGGCCTGAACGAGAATCGCGACGTACGGCGTCTTCCACTTCGGATGCACTCGGCCGAAGGCCGGCGGGAAGTAGCGATCGAGGCCGATCGCGAATGCGACGCGCGCCGGTCCGGTGAGCCACGCCCCCACCCCGCCGATGTTGCCGATCGTATACGCGAGCGCGCAGAAGGGAGCCAGCCACCAGAGCGAGGGGCTGATCGCACGCGCACCAACGGTCGTCGCCTGCAGAAATCCCGAGACGATGTTGATGTCGCCCACGGGCACGAGCCAGAGCAGCGCGCCGGTTCCGAGGATGTAGATGAGTGCGATGAGGGGCGCGGAGATCAGGATCGCACGCGGAAGCGTTCGGCGTGGATCGCGCACCTCGCCGCCCATCGCGCTCGATAGCTCGAGCCCGGCGAACGCAAACGCGATGGACGCCCAGAGATTCAAGCCGGACAGAGTCCCAAGATCCGGCTTGATGTTCTGCGCGGTGATCGGATTCGCGGAGGGATGTCCCCCGAAGATCGCAACGGCACCGAGTCCGATGAGCACGACGCCAGGGATATACGTCCCGATGCCACCGGCGTTCTGAAGCCACTTGCCTGTGCCGACGCCGACGATGTTCATGAAGACCGCGAGCCAAAGACAGATGAGCGTCGCGGTCAACACGTACGTCCAGCTGTTCGCCAATCCGCTCTCTCCCTTCCCCACCACGAAGGTGGCGATCACCGCGGTGGAGATGAGCAGATTCGGATAGTACAACACGTTGTTGATCCAGTAGCACCAGCCGCAGACGTACCCATGCCGCTCACCGAGCGCACGCTTCGTCCACTGGTAGATGCCTCCTTCCTGCGGAAAGCGCGACGCGAGCTCGGTGACGACGAGTCCCTGTGGCACGAAGAACAGCAATCCCGCCAGCACCCAGAGCGCGAGCGCACTCGGTCCTGTCTTTGCCGCCGTGGCGAGCCACCGCAGCCCGACGACCGCGACGAGGTTGAAGAGCACCAGGTCGCGGAGGCCAAGGTTGCGTTGAAGCTCGGTTCTCTCCTCGGTCATAGTCTGAATAAATACGACGCCTTCACGAAGAACGCATCGTCCGTCCGATTATACCCGTTGAACCGAAAGCTCGACGGGAACTCGAACGGCTGGGACGCCAGCCTCGTGTCGGCGTAGCCGGCGCCGTAACCAAGGAACACCACCGTGCCGGGATTGGGCTGATACGAGAACAGAAAATCGCCGCGGAATGTCGTTGACGTGTTCGCCGAGGTGAGTCGGCCGTTCACGAGCAGCGGACGTCCGGTGCGCCCTTCATCACGCAACGCATCGCGAGAGACCGAGTCGTACTCGCCGACGAGCCGCACGAAGACCGGCCGCGCGAGCTGGTACTCGACCTTGAGGCGCGGAATGCGGTTGTTGCCGACGATGCTTCCGTCGGTACGCCGGTTGTAGCTCTGCAGATTGTAGGTCGCGTTGATGCGCAACTTGTCGGTCGGCCGCGCGGTCACGCCGTATGTCGCGATGACAATGTTCGACGATGCCCACTCGTAGAAGTTCTCGTCACGGCCCCAGAGATAGAAGGCATTCGCCGAGAATCGCAGTCCGGTCGGTGAGCCGAATGAGAGATACGCTTCGCTGTTGGGGATGCGCGGCGTGCCGGTGAACGGGAGTGTGTCGCCCGCGGCGCCGAGCACGCGATAATTCGCGTACAATCCGGGATCGAAACCGAACGTCTCCACGAAATAGCCGACGCCCGCATTCCATCCGCCGCGTATCGTCGCATTGAGACTGACGTGCAGCTTCTTCTCGATCGCGTCGTCCTGATGCACGAAGCTTTGATAGCGCCAGTTGCTGAAGTAGGCCGGGTTGAACGTAAGCGCCTCGATCCAGCTGCCCGGCGCGCCGAACGCGGTGTACCGCTGGTCGAACACCGCATTCACCACGCCTGGACGGCTGATGTAACCGCTCTGCGAAATGAAGTGTTCGTGAATGCCGTCGAGCGAATACGTGAAGGCGACGTGCTTGCCGTTCCGGTTGATTCCGGCGTGCCAGAGCGGCGCGTTCAGCACCGACGCGCCCTGCTTCGTGAAGCTCTGGGCGTACTGCCCCTGGAAGCTGTAGATCCCGCCGAACAGATAGCTTCCGTCCAGATCGGCGACGCGATTGTAGTTGCCCGCGTCCACACGGTCGGTATAGGCAACGCCGAGCTTCGACGACGTCCCGATATCCCGCTGCACCCGCAACAGATTGAACACCGGACGATCGGTCCGCGACAATGAACCCGCCGCGTCATCCACAGCGCTGAGCAAGGCGACGCTCGTTCCCGACAGCTTTCCCGTGAGCTTCGCCGCGCCGATCGGTTGAATGATGCGCCGCGTGTAGATCAGCGAGTGCGGCGTGGAGAACTGCTCCGTACCCTCGAGAAAGAACGGTCGCTTCTCGGCGAAGAAGAGCGTCTCTCGTGGATCGAAGGAGAACTGGCCCGCATCGGATTCAATCTGTGAGAAATCCGGATTGACGGTGCCGTTGAGCGTCAAGTTGTTCGTGATGCCCCACCGCGCGTTGCCGCCGACCTCGGGACGTCGGGCGTCATACCTCCAACCGCTCGGCATGCCCGAGACCCGAGGAACGCCCGCCGTCCGCTGCGTGAGTTCCGGATTGACGTCGACGACGAGGCCGCGCCGGAGGTCCGTCAGCCCTTCCAGCGTACCAGACTGCGCAAGGAACGACAGTCCCGAGCGCTTGGCCGGCGTCCAACTGTCCTCGTGTCCCGAGTGCTGCACGGCGCGCACGATGTTGAGGCCCCAGGACTGCACGTCGGCCGACTGGTACTTCAGGCTCTTGAACGGGATGCGCACTTCGACGACATAGCCCTCCGGCGTCAGCGTGCCCTTGGATTGAAAGACGTAGTCAGCGCTGAGATCGGCCGGGTCGCGCGCCAGTGTGCTGCCTCCGAATCCACTCGACTGGCTCTGATTCGACTCGACGATCGTGCCGTCGGCCTGCACGCCGAGCGGATTCACGGCGAACACAGTGGCCTGTCGTCCGTCGTTGAAGGTGCCGAGCAGGATCTGTACATTGTCGTCGGAGCCGATCTTGTCGCGGTCGGCCAGCGTCGCAACAGGCTGACCATGCCGCTCGAAGGCGCGAATGCCAAAGTGAATCGCTGTCGCCGAGTACCACACGAGGACCTCGGTGGAATCGTCGGCGGGGGCACCGTCGTTCGGGGAAAACTGGCTGAAGCCGGTGAGGAGCGCGGCCTGCGCCCACTGCGGCTCGTCGAGGCGTCCGTCGATCACCAGTCCGGCGTCGTCCAGCCGGGGCGGACGTACGCGCAGTTCGTTCGAGCGCCCGTTGTAGGTGGCCTGGACGACCGGTAGCTGGCGAGGCGGGGGCTTGTGGCCGCGCGCCGGAGGAGCCACAGCGGCAAGCGCGGCCAGAAGCGGAACGATCACCAAACTCTTACTTCTTTTTCCGCGTGACGACGAAGTCGCTGATGTGCACATCCAGGTTGTGATTCACGCGCAGGCCGACGTAGCCGTCCGTGCTGCCGGCATGCGCGCCCGGCAGCGCTGCGACCTGCACACCGTTCACGAGCAGGCGCACGGAATCCGGCTTCGTCGCGTCGATTCTCAGCGTGTTGGAGGCGACGCCGTTCGCGTCGGCCTTGTGCACGGCGGCATTGTCCGTCCAGTCGATGATCTTGTGCACCTCGGCGCCGGCGCGATGGTTCAGCAGAATCTTGCCATCACCGCGAACGAGGAGGTACACATACGTCTGATCGGGCGCGTCGAGCTTGTTGCCCTGGAAGAAGATTCCGTACGCCTCGGGATGCATCGGGTTCTTCGTTTGCCGAAGGGTGGCCGACGCGGTGAACGGTCCGGTCACCTTGGTCTTGTCGGACCAGTAGATGGCCGCGGGACCCGAGGACACATGATAGCCGCCGCCTATCGCGACGAACTTCGCGTCCTGGATCTTCTGCTCGGGACGATCGGTGCGCCCCATCCATCCAGCGGGGAGCGGGCCACCAGCGACGTTCTTGTCCGGATCGTGGTTCATCGCGCGCTGCGCCGCCAGCGGAGCCGCGGCAACGAGCAGAAGCGACAGAGTGGAAATCGAGCGACGAAGCATGATGCAGTTCTCCTGAAGATGGTGTTCGGGTGTAAAGTGTCCACTGGTACCGATAGATCTCGCCGAGCACGAGATGCGGATGCGTGATGCTTCCGAGGAAGGCGGGGACGTCGAAGCTGCGCTGTAGTGCCCTGCGCCGCAAGCGGCGCGCTGCTCGTTACCCAGTGGGTAAGTCGGGCAGTTACCTGCAGTTCCTGGTTGAAGTTGTCTCAGTGTGGAGTTGAAGTTACCTACGGCACTCGACCTGGCTTCCGCAGTCGAACTCAAACGCACAACTGACGTAACTTCAACCAAGAGCGTCGGGAAAACTCACCGACTTCAAACTCCCAACTTCACGAATCGATCCGCTGAAGTGCATGCAGTGCCTCGGGTGTATCCACGTCGGCCGGCCTCGCGTCCGCGACCTGCACCAGGGCGACACGGGCGCCGAGCCCATCCAGCACCGCACGCGCACCGACGTCCCCACGCAGGGCGAGCAGCGCGCCGAAGCACTCTCGGCCGAATAACACCGGATGCCCGCGCCCGTCGCTGTACATCGGAGCGACGGCGCCGACGTCTCCCGCGCGCCACCGCTCGCAGAGCACGCGCGTCACGCTCTCCGCGGCGCGCGGCTGGTCGGCGAGCGCGATCACCACCGCCTGCACCTCATCCGGAAGCGCGGCGACACCGGCGCGAATCGAGCTCGCCATTCCCTCGTCGCGCCCCAGGTTCACGACGAACCGCACGTCAAGCCGAGAGAGCGCCTGAGTCACTGCGTCCGCGCCGGGCGGAATGACGACGTAGATGACGTCCACGGGCGCCAGCGCCGCGACGCTCCACCGGATCACCGCTTTGCCGTCGAGCTTCGCGCAGAGCTTGTCCGCGCCGAAGCGCGTGCTGCGTCCCGCGGCGAGCAGCAATCCGGCGATCACGCGTCCGTGTCGGCCGCGTCCGCCACATCGATCGCGTCGCGCCAGACGCGCCGGATCTCGTGCGCACCGTGGACATTCGGCTCGATGAGTGAGCGGCGCCAGTACCACCGGTCGGCCTCGGGCGCGCTCGCACCGTGACCGATGAAGTGGCTGTACACGTCGGCGAGTGCGGCATCCGGCGTCCCCTCGGCGAGCGTCGCGATGCTCGCGTTCATCCCCGCCAGCACGGACAGCGGCAGGACGCCGGCATCCTCGAGCACACCAGGAATTCGCCCGGAGCGATCGGAGGGATCATAGATTGTCGTGAGCAGAATCAGCGAGTTGGGCCGGGCACGGCGGATCGCGTCGAGCAGAAATTCGTACGCCTCCGCGACGTCCTTCGCGATTCTCTCGAGCAGCGACGCGCGCGGACGGTTGGAGAAGGCGCTGAGCAGATCGTTGCCGCCCACGGTGAGCGTGACGAGCGTGCTGTCCTCGCTCTCTTCCAGTTGCGCGAGCTGCTCCCCGAACACGTCGCCGATCGTCGCGCCATCGGTCGCGAAATTCTGCATCGCGATGCCGGGATACCGGGAAACGAGATCGTCGCCCTGATCCTCGGCCCAGCGCGCGTCGTCGTTCTGGTACAGCAGCGAGGCGGCGCCGAGCGGTGCCACAGTGCCCGCGGTGGGATCGCGCTCGAGTGCGACCGCCACGTCGATCTCTCCGGCGTCGAGCGCGGGATAGAGATCGATCGACATCGAGTCGCCGAGCGCGACGTAGTGTGTGAAGTAAGGGAGCATTGCTTGGGCGTGGCCGACGCTGGACGTCAACCGGACGTCAGACGGTCTCCAGTACCAGGCCGCGCGTCGCCAGAATGCGCGCGACCGTCTCGCCGATCTTGTTGTTCGGCGTGCTCGCACCGGCCGTGACGCCAATGCGCGTCGGGACGCCCGCCGGCAGCCAATTGGCGCGCGTCTCTTCGGCGTGCTTCACCTCGGGGAGACGGAAGTGCACCGTACCGGCCGCCGGGTCGATGCCGCTCGCATCCTCGATGTGGTAGGTGGGCACACGCTCCGCACAGATCATCGCGAGCGAGATCGTATTGCTCGAGTTGAAGCCGCCGATCACGATCATCGCGTCGAGCGGCTCCTCGAGCAGCGCGAGCACCGCGTCCTGCCGCTCCTGCGTTGCACTGCAGATCGTGTCGAAGGTGCGGAAGTTGGCAGCGCGAGCCTCCGCGCCTCGTGCGCGCGCCATCGCCTGCCCGACCTCTTCGCCGATGGCCAGCGACTCCTTCGCCAGCATCGTCGTCTGATTGGCGACGCCGATGCGATCGAGATGCACGTCCGGATCGAAGCCCGGCGACGCGGCATGCGCGAACCTGGCGAGGAAGGCATCGCGCGATCCGCGACCCTCGATGTAGTCGCAGACGAGCCGCGCTTCCTCCATGTGTCGCACGACGAGATAGTGTCCCCCGGGATACTTCATCACCTGCGACGCCGTCGCGCGCGTCTCCTCGTGAAGATGCTTGCCGTGGATCAGCGCGGTGAAGCCGTCGCGCGCGTAGGCCTCCACACGCTTCCAGACATTGAGCACCGAGCCGCAGGTCGTGTCCACCATCACGCAGCCGATGGTGCGAAGCGCCTCGAAGGCGGCGATGGTGACGCCGAACGCGGGGAGGATGACGACGTCCTCCTGCTTGATGACGCCGAAGTCGAAGTTGCCGTCCGCGCCCGGCTCCAGGATCTCGATCCCCATGCCACGCAGCTTGGCGTTCACGTGCGGGTTATGGATGATCTCGCCAACGAGCAGCAGTCGGCGGTCGGGAAACTTCCGCCGCGTCTGGTAGGCGTACTCGACCGCTCGCTCCACGCCGTAGCAGAAGCCGAATTCCTTCGCCAGACGAATGGTGACGTCGTCCACGACGAGCGTGTAGTCCTGCTCGCGAAGGGTGTCGACGAGCCGGCCATTGTAGTCCCCCGAAAGATCGTCCTGGACATCGGCCTTGAGGCCGAATCCCTTTCGGAAGTAGGTAGCGGGCTCGTCGGGTCGTGGGGCGGCCATGCCATGCAATCTAGCATGTGGGCTGGTAGGGGAGAACGCGGAGAGGAGTTCCATGAGCACGCTGGCGCATTCGCGTGAAACCGGTCTACCTTGCCCCACATGTCACGTGGCTGAATTCGCTCCGCTGCTTCGTCCGCCGCCGCTGCAAAAGGGCGACACCATCGGTGTCGTCGCGTCGTCGTACTCACCACGCCCCCGGTGGCTCGCGCGTGGCGTGCGCGCGCTCGAGCGGGCGGGCTACACCGTGCTCCTCGACCCGGAGCTGTCGACGACGCGTCACTATCAGCGCGCCGAGGACGAGCGCCGCGCCGCGAATTTCACCGCAATGTGGACGGACCCGCGGGTGAAAGCCCTCATCAGCGGGACGGGAGGCTATGGTGCGGTTCGCATGCTCCCCTATCTGGATCCCGCGCTCTTCCGCGATCATCCGAAAGCCTTCGTCGGCTACTCCGACGTCACCGTGCTGCATCAGTGGTTGATGCGCCTCGCCGGGCTGCGCGCCTTTCACGGGCCCACGGTGGACGATCTCATCCCCAGTGCGCGCGACGTGACGACCGCGTCGCTGCTCACCGCGCTCACCACACCACGCCCCACGACGAAGATTGGTCGCGACACGGCGCGCACGGTCCGGCCGGGCCGCGCGACCGGCAGGCTCGTGGGCGGAAATACCGCGCTCGTACAGCAGACCATCGGAACGCCCTACGAGATCGACACGACCGGCGCGATCCTGTTTCTCGAGGAGGTGCGTGATCCGATGTCCTTCGTCGATGAGCGGCTCGTGCAGTTGCGCGCGTCCGGTCTTCTCGCCAAAGTCCGCGGCATCGTGTTCGGGCACCTTTCGCTCGACCGCTCCGAAGAGGACGAATTCGAGGATTTCGTGCTCGATCTGGTTTCCGATCTCGGCGTTCCAGTGATTATGGACTTTCCAGCGGGGCACGATAATCCTAATTTGACCCTGCCTCTCGGCACTGAAGTTGAGTTGGTGGCCGAGGAGGCGACGGGGTGGATCGTGTATCGCGAAGACGCGCTGCTCGTCGCCGCTCCTCCCTCTGTCCCTGCTTCGTGAACGATCCCGAGCACTTCGACCTGGTCGTCATCGGCTCAGGACCGGCCGGCGAGAAGGGTGCAGCACAGGCTGCCTACTTCGGAAAGCGCGTCTGTCTCATCGAGCGCGCACCCAAGCCGGGCGGCGCCGCGGTGAACACCGGAACCATACCGAGCAAGACACTCCGCGAGACGGCGCTCTATTTCTCCGGGCTGCGCCAGCGCGGACTCTACGGCGTCAACCTGAGCGTGAAGCAGAACATCACGATCGGCGACTTCATGCGTCGCGAGCGCGCGGTGATCAAGTCCGCATGGTCGCTCATCGCCGAGAACATCGAAAAGCACGGGATCACCACCATTCAGGGTGCGGCTCGCCTGATCGATACCTGCACGGTGGAGATCACGCGCTACGGTATCGAGCCACGGCGCGTGACGGGCGACATCATCCTCATCGCTACCGGCTCCTCCCCGATGCCTCCCGTGGGATACGCGATCGACGGCGAGGTGGTCGTCGACAGCGATTCGTTGCTCACACTCCAGCGCATTCCTCCGTCGATGATCGTGGTCGGCGGCGGAGTGATTGGCTGCGAGTATGCGTGCATCTTCGCCGCGCTCGGCGTTCGTGTCACCATCGTGAATGCGCGCGCACGGCTCCTCGCGCACCTCGACAACGACGTGAGCGACGCGTTGCGTCAGTCGATGACGGCCAAGCTTGGCATCAGCGTGCACGGCAACGCCGAGGTGCTCGACGTGAAGGTCGAGAATGGCCGCGCGCATGTGACGATCTCCGACGATATCACTCTGAACGCCGACGCCGTGCTCGTCAGCACGGCACGTATCGGCAACTCGACCCAGCTCGGTCTGGGCGCGATCGATGTTCGGTGCAACGACCGCGGCTTCATACAGGTGGACTCGCACTATCGCACCGACGTCCCGACCATCTACGCCGCCGGCGACGTCATCGGCTTTCCCGCCCTCGCCTCCGCCTCGATGGAGCAGGCGCGCGTGGCCGTCTGCCATGCCTTCGACCTCAAGTACAAGAGCGCGGTGTCGGCCGTGATGCCCTACTGCGTGTGGACGATTCCCGAGATCGCGACGGTTGGCGAGAGCGAGGACTCGTTGCACGCGCGCGGCGTGCCGTACGAGATCGGGCAGTCGAGCTTTCGCATCAACCCGCGCGGTCAGATTCTCGGCGACACCGACGGCTTCGTGAAGATCGTCTTCCACCGCGAAGACCAGCGCGTGCTCGGCGTGACGATCGTTGGAGAGACCGCCTGCGAGCTGATTCACATCGGCATGACCGTGATCGCATTCGGCGGAACGCTGGACTACTTCATTCAGGCGGCCTTCAACTTCCCATCGCTCGCTGATGCGTACAAGTACGCGGCGTATGACGGGCTGCAGAGGTTGCAGAAGCGGCACGCGAGAACGCCCGGGCTGCCATCAGTGGAGCGAGAGGTGGTGCGCGAGTGAGAGTGTTTCGTGTGGAGCTAACATCTGCAGGAAAACTCTCCGGCTCACCCCTCAGAACTCCAGCAAGGGCACCAAAGCGTACGCCACCAGCATCTCGTACGCCGCCTGCCGAGTCACGAGCCCCCGAGTCAGCACCCCCACGGCCCCGACCCCTCGTTTGACCTCGTGCTCCCCCGTCACCGCGTCCATCGCGTGCCCGAGCTCCATCCCTCCGCGCACCAGCTCCGCCACGCGAAGCGGTAGCTCCAGCGAGAGCGATCCTCCCACGCCGTGCCGTCCGTCGCGCGCGACGATTGCCGCCCACGCGCAGGTGCGCACCGAACCATCCGCAATCGCGATCACCCCGCCCTCTATTCCGACTCCCCAATCCGCGTCGAGCGCGGAGCGCGCGGCATGCGCACGAGCGAGCGCGCCACGAATCGTTTCGTCATCGCCCCAGGGTTGATCGCTCACGCCGCTCTCGACCGCGACCCCGTCGACGCGGGCATGCGGCGCGAGACGCTCGACCACCGCGCGCGCCGCTCCGACCTTCACGGGATTCGTCGAGCCGACGGCGACGAGTTGCAGTCCGGCGAGTGCTTCAGGCATGGCGTGGCGCGCTCCAATCAAGGTCGGCGTCAAAGCTACTCGAACCGCCCGGTCTGGCGCCTGGTTGCCGCCCTCTGCACCGCGAGATATGCTAGGGCCAATGGTACCTCCGCTCGAGCTCACGAAGTCGTTGGCTGCTCTCGACGACCGCGAACGCCACACCTTCGCGTTCGCCGCCGAGCGTCTATGGCTCGACTTCGTGAACTCCGACACCGCGGCTGGTGGCGACGACGCGCTCTACGACTTCGATCGCTTCGTTCGATGGTTGGAGGGAGCGCACCTCCTCGACGCCGAGCGCGCATCGAGCATGCACCGTCGCGCGCAGCAGCAGCCAGCCGGCGCGCTCGCCGTACTCGGCGACGCGCGGCGCGTGCGCACCGTGCTGCGCGCCCTCGCCGAGCGTAGCGTGACGCACGAGGTCCGCGCCGATGCGCTCGGCGAGATCAATCGCGTGCTCGGCCGCAGCGCCGGCACGCGTCGCCTCGAGCTACAGCATGACGGCAGCTTCGTGCGCGCCTTCGTCCCCGTCGGCGATGCCTTCGCCGGCCTCCTGATCCCGATCGTCGAGAGCGCGGCGGATGCGCTCATCCTCGCCGAGCTCCCGCGCGTGCGCCGCTGCGCCGACCCGCGTTGCGGCCGCGTCTTTCAGGATGAGACGAAGAACGGCCACCGTCGCTGGTGCGATATGGCGACCTGTGGCAACCGGGCGAAGGCGGCGAGACACCGAACGAAGCTGCATCGGTGATGAAGGGGGAGGCGCTTCAATGCTAACGAGCGAGCGACGGAGGACGAAGCCCCGCGAGGAACAACTCGACGGTGGAGTCGATCAGCCGGTCCTCGTCGACAGCCATTGCGGGTACCGCGTCGGCGTGCTGCTGCCACATGAGCTGGAGCATGAGGCCCGAGACGAGGACTCGAGCACCCACATCGCCATCGGCGTCGGGCCGAAACTCTCCCCGTTCCTTGCCTTCATCCACCAACTGGCCGATGAGCGTCCAAAGACGTACCGGTCCATCGTGCAGCCAACTGTCGTGCACGTGCGGCACCTCATGCGCGACGTCCCGCAGGAGCAGCGCCAAAAAATGCCGTCCCCGCTTGTTCCCGCCGACGAACATCTTCCGGACGAGGAGGCGGATACGTGTTGAGGCAGGGAGCCGATCATCGCGCAGCACGTCCTCGGCGCGGCCGAACGCCAGCGTCTGGTAGTGCTTGATGACGCTGAGGAGCAGCTCTTCCTTGGTGTCGAAGTAGTGATAGATCGTCCCCTTCGTCACCCCGGCTGACTCGGCAACCTCATCCAGACGGGTATTGCGGTAGCCCTTTTGGGCGAACACCTGCAACGCCGCCTCGAGCAGCTCTTGATACCGGTCATCAGGTCGCCGCTCCCACCGCAACACCTTCGTGGTAGCCATGACCCACCTCAGGGCGGTCAAAAGGGGCTTGTCGAGTATTATACTCGCGAGTACAATATCTCCAATCCTCAATCCAGTCAAGCGATGTTCTGGTCGATCGGACCCAGTCTGCAGGACGATGGCACGATGCCCTGCCTGGAGGGTGCAGCGAGCAGCAGCCTGCGCGAAGATCAGCGGTGAGCGCTGACTCGGTCGTCAGCGATGCGAGCGAGACGACGACGCATCAGGCGTCTCCTCCTGTCGCAAGTCGGCGAGGTGTCGAGCACAAATACATCATCGCCGCGGCGGTCGTCCTTGCGGCGTTGATGCAGGTCATCGATTCCTCCATCGTGAACGTGGCGTTGCCCGACATGATGGGCAACCTCGGCGCGAATCTCGACGAGATCGCCTGGGTCACCACCGGGTACATCCTCGCGAGCGTCATCGTCATCCCGCTCACCGGATTTCTCGGAGACCTCTTCGGCAGGAAGCGTTACTTCGTCGGCTCGATCATCCTCTTCACCACCGCGAGCTTCTTCTGTGGAGCCGCCCACTCCCTGGGGGCGCTCATCATGTGGCGCATCATACAGGGCGTCGGCGGTGGGGCGCTCATGACGGTGTCGCAGGCCGTCCTGTTCGAGTCCTTTCCGCCCGAGGAAGCCGGGACGGCCATGGCCTTGTTCGGACTCGGCGTCATGGTCGGACCCACCATCGGCCCCACGCTTGGCGGGTATCTGGTAGATCATTCGGGATGGCCGTGGATCTTCTACGTCAACATCCCCGTTGGCATCGTGGCGGCGGTCATGATCGCCGCCTACGTGCACGACCCCGAGCACCAGAAGAAGCCATTGACGATCGACTATCTGGGTATCGCGCTCCTCATCGTCAGCGTCGGCGCGGTGCAGTTCGTACTCGAGCACGGGCAGCGCGAGGATTGGTTCGAATCGCGGCAGATTCTCTTTCTCTCGGTCCTCGGCGTGGTCGGGTGGGGAGCGCTCATGTGGCGCGAGCTGACGACCGATCATCCAGTGATCGACTTCCGGGTGCTCAAGCACCGCCAGATGTGGGTTGGTACGCTGCTCGGCGTGGTGATGGGCGTGGGCCTCTACGCGATGTCGTTCACCCTGCCCGTCTTTCTCCAGGCGAATCTGCACATGACGGCGCAGCGGACGGGCCTCGTGCTGTTGCCCGGCGCAATCGCGACGGCGATTTCCATGGCAATCGTGGGACGACTCACGAACAAGTTCGATCCACGACTGATCATCACGGCGGGCGCGATCCTCTTCGCGACGGCCGCCTGGCAACTGTCCCAGATCACCGGCGAGAGCGGCGCTCGCGACTTCTTTTGGCCTCTTATCGGACGCGGCCTCGGGCTCGGCATGATGTTCGTGCCGCTGACGACGATCACGCTCGCAGAACTCTCCCCGAAGGAGCTGCCGCAGGGGGTTGGCCTGTACAACTTCTTCCGGCAGTTGGGCGGATCGTTCGGCATCGCAGCGATCGCGACGCTGGTCGCGCGCTATACCGCACAGTTGCGAGCCGTGCTCGGGGAGCATCTTGCGATGAACGACCCAATGGCGCTCGGACGCCTCGAGACGCTCACGCGCGGGATGATCGCGCGAGGAGCGGATCAGTGGACCGCGCATCAGCGTGCGCTGATGCTCCTCGACCGGCAGCTCTTCGGACAGGCGAGCGTGATCGCCTACGCGAAGATCTACACCCTCGCTGCGGCACTCATTCTCCTGCTCATCCCGCTGCTCCTGCTGGTGCGCCAGACGAAGAGAGTGCCGGGAGAGCAGGTCATACTGGAGTGAACGCGGCGTAGTATCAAAGCTTCGTTCAATTCAGAGAGCTGACAGCTCGCAGCCGTTGGCTCAGCAGTGGATTTCGCTGACATCTCAAAGCAGCTCGCTGTGCACTCGAGCTGGCTTCACTTGGCATGTGCGTTGCGCCCTGAGCCAGCTCACGCGCGCGTATGCGCCCGACAGGCGAGGACAACGGACATGGCGAAAAAGGGCAAAGGGCTCGGTGACGAACAGGGTACCAAAATCGGCGCGGCAGACCAAAAGCCGAGCGCCACCCCGGCACCACACAACGATGGACCTTCGGATCGGCCCGAACGCAGCACCGGAGCCGGACGAGAAGCGACCGCGGCGGACCCGAACTCCGAAGAGCACGACCGCGAGCACCGCAGTGGCTATGGGGGAAAGGGCGGCTCGCCGGACACGTCGTCGGACAAGCGATAGGCAACCTGTGCGAAGCTGAAGGCCGTCGCCCGTGCGCAAACATAAACGAGTATTTATGTTGTGCCCATGGCTGAGCTCCCCGATCGCGCCCGCGCCGTGGCCGCACTCCGATTCCGCGCACTCGGCGACGAAACGCGCCTCCGCCTCCTCGAGTTACTCACGACTGGCGAGCGCACCGTCGCCGACCTGATGGATGCCACGGGACTCGGCCAATCGCTCGTGTCCCATCATCTGCGTTCGCTTCGCGAAGCGGGACTCGTGACCACGCGCCGAGATGGGCGATGGATTCATTATGGCACGTCGCAGTCCGCCATCGCGAGCACTAGGCTGGTGCTCTACGAACTCGAGCCCTTCCGAGGAGACAGACGTCCGCAGACATAGACGGCGGGCCGCTCCTTGGACAATTCGTGCGATTTGTACAGTTTGTACGGAGCGTGGCAGCTGGGCCGTGACGCCACGCCGGGCGGCTCGCCTGTCTGGTATCGTACGGACGTCTTGCAGCGACACGGCAAGGACATCGTCGCAGTGATCTCCGCCGAGGATCTCAAGCGCTTTGAAGAGTAGCAGCTACCGGATCCGCGTCGGCAATCACCGCGTGCTCTACGCCATCGCTGATCGTGTGCTCCGCGTGGTTGTGGTCAAGGTGGGTGCAGACGCACTCCACGCTCGTGCGGATCCTCATCGAGGTGATCGAGACGCGTGGTGGTGAACGACGAGGAGCGCCGGAGGATCCCATGGACCTCGTAACCTTTCGAGAGCAGCAGCTCCGCGAGGTACGAGCCATCCTAAAAGGCGGCACAAGCGCCCGACTAGCGCCTCCGAGGTTCTCCATGCGAAGTTGCTCTGGCGAGATTGGCCTTCGCCCCTAACCGACCGGAGACTTTCATGTCAGACAGCTCGACCAAGGATCTCGAGGATCGCATCGCAAAGCTGCAGCGTGCCGTCTATCATCTGGTCTGGAAGCGCACCGGGTTCGGCGAACAGTGCGTGCACTGCGGACAGGCCTATCCGAGCCACGCCGAGAAGTGCAAGGCGGCTGAGGCCGAGGCGCTGGTGCGGTAGGGCAGCAACAACGGTCTGACTGTCCGACCTGACGGCCAGGCACTCGGCAGTTCGGCGCGGCTACAGATCCGGGTCGCGCGGGGTCACCGGGCGCCGGGCTGCTGTATTTGGGGCCGGCGGCGGTTTTGATAGCGCCAAGACGCCAGCTTCCAAGCCGTAACGATCGACATCCCTACCCACTTGGTGCCCGGCGGGGGTATGTCTCGACTCGCTCGATGACAAGAGCACGGCCTTCTACAAAGCGCTCGGCTTCAACGCGATCGGGGTCCCGACCTCCCCGCAGCCGATGTTCGTCCCGATGACGACGATTCGACAGGCGACCCGGTAAGATCACCAGACCGACACGAGGGCGCCGAGCACGGGGCTGCTGTCTGTTGCGCCGGTGGCGGTCCCGACGGCGAAGCGCCAAGGTTTTCGTCCGTCTATCTTTCGCCACATGCCTACCCCCCCCATCGACGCACTCTGCATCAATACCGTCCGCACGCTCTCCATGGACGCGGTGCAGAAGGCGAACTCCGGCCACCCGGGTACGCCGATGGCCCTCGCGCCGCTCGGCTACTCGCTCTTCACGCGTCACATGAAGCACGACCCGGCCGATCCGCACTGGGCCGATCGCGATCGCTTCGTGCTCTCGTGCGGACATGCGTCGATGCTGCTCTATAGCTGTCTGTACCTCAGCGGCTACCAGCTCACGCTCGAAGACCTGAAGCAGTTCCGGCAATGGGAGAGTCGCACACCGGGACATCCTGAGTACGGTCACACGGCTGGCGTCGAGACGACGACCGGTCCGCTCGGACAGGGGATCGGCAACGCCGTCGGCTTCGCGGTGGCGGAGGCGCATCTCGCGGCAACCTTCAATCGCGATGGGCATGCGATCGTCGATCACTACACGTATTTCATCTGCAGCGATGGCGACCTCATGGAAGGCGTCTCCCATGAAGCCTGCTCGTTCGCCGGCCACTTCAAGCTCGGAAAGCTGATCGGCTTCTACGACGACAACCGGATCACGATCGACGGTAGCACCGATCTCACCTTCACCGACGACCCGGCGCTCCGTTTCAAGGGCTACGGTTGGCAGGTGCTGCACATCGCCGACGTGAACGATCTCGACGCGATCGACCAGGTAATCGCCGAAGCCAAGGCCGACACGACGCGCCCGACGATGGTCGTGACGCGGACGCACATCGGCTACGGCAGCCCGCACAAGCAGGACACCAGCGCCGCGCACGGCGAGCCACTCGGCGCCGACGAGATCGTCGCGACGAAGAAAGCACTCGGTTGGCTAAAGCCGGACGAAAGTTTCTTCGTGCCGGAGGAAGCGCTCACGCACTGGCGCAGCCAGACGCTCGATCGCGGCGCACAGGCACATGCGGACTGGAATGCGAGACGCGACGCGTACGCCGCCGCATTCGCGGACGATGCGCGCGAGCTCTCGCGTCGCCTCGCCGGTGAGCTACCGCCCGACTGGGAGAAGGCGATCCCCACCTTCACCGCGGAGAATGGCTCGGTCGCCAGCCGCGCGGCGTCGAACACGGTGCTCAATGCGCTCGTCGGCGTGATGCCCGAGCTGATTGGAGGTTCGGCGGATCTCACGCCCTCCAACGGCACGGCGGTGAAGACGTGGAAGAATTTCGCGCCGGGCGCATACGACAAACGGTACATGCACTTCGGCATTCGCGAACACGGCATGGGATCGATCATGAACGGCATGGCGCTGCACGGCGGACTCGTTCCGTTTGGCGGCACCTTCCTGATCTTTTCCGACTACATGCGCCCGCCGATCCGCCTCGCGTCGATCATGAAGCAGCACGTGATCTTCATCTACACGCACGATTCCATCGGACTCGGCGAGGATGGACCGACGCATCAGCCGGTCGAACAGCTTTCCGCGCTGCGCGCGATACCGGAAATCACGGTCATCCGGCCGGCCGACGCGACCGAGACGGCGGCCGCATGGAAGGTCGCGGTGCAGCACAAGCACGGACCGGTGTGTCTGGTGCTCACGCGCCAGAAGCTGGGTTACATCGACCGCACGAAGTATGCGTCGGCCGACGGTGTCGCGAAGGGAGGCTATGTGCTCGCTGACGCGGACGATGGCAAACCTGACGTCGTGCTCCTGTCGAGCGGATCGGAGGTTGCGCTGATCATGACTGCACGGGAGAAGCTCGCCGAGTCGGGAGTCAAGGCGCGCGTCGTCAGCCTGGTGAGTCACGAGCTGTTCGCGCTGCAGTCGGCTGAGTATCGCGCTTCCGTACTGCCGGAGGGAGTTCCGCGCGTGTCGATCGAAGCGGCGCACCCGATGAGCTGGTATCGGTGGGTGGGGTCGAATGGCGTCGTGATCGGTATCGACCGGTACGGGGCGAGTGCGCCGTACGAAACGATCTACAAGGAGCTGGGACTGACCGTGGAGAAGGTCGTCGAGGCGGCGCTGGGGTTGGTGAAACAGTAGGTCGTTGGAAAGCGAGGGGCGTTCTTCGTTGGCCATCGCGGATCTAGCGGATCGCGCGGATCCACACGGATTCAATCAAAAGAAAAGCATCCGTGGAGATCCGCCGGATCCGCTGGATCCGCGATCCCCACGAGCAACGCTTTTGCCGTTACGGTCCCTCACGCACTTTTCTCCTGAGCGCGACAGGCGCACCCCTTTTCACATCTCTGTGTCAGACACTTCCGCACGCCGCAACAACTTCATTCGCGAACTCGTTGTCGAGGACGTCGAGACGAACCGTTTCGGCCGCCCGCTCACGACACGCTTTCCTCCCGAGCCGAACGGCTTCCTGCACATCGGCCATGCGAAGTCGATCTGTTTGAACTTCGGGCTCGCGCGCGACTTCAATGGCAAAGTCAATCTCCGCTTCGACGACACGAATCCGGCCACCGAAGACATCAAATACGTCGAGGCAATCAAGGACGACGTACGCTGGCTCGGCTTCGAATGGAATGAGGAGCATTACGCGAGCGACTACTTCGAGCAGCTGTACGAGATCGCCGAGCGGCTCGTGTCGAAGGGAAAGGCGTACGTCGATTCGCAGAATGAGGAACAGATTCGCGAGGGTCGCGGCACGGTGATCGCGCCGGGCACTCCCAGCCCGTATCGCAACCGTTCGGTGGAGGAGAATCTCGATCTGCTGCGCCGCATGCGCGCCGGCGAGTTCCCGGATGGAGCGCACGTGCTGCGCGCCAGGATCGACATGGCGCACCCGAACATGATCATGCGCGATCCGCTGCTGCTGCGCATTCGTCATGCACATCACTATCGCCGCGGCGACGCCTGGTGCATCTACCCGCTGTATGATTTCGCGCACGGCCTCTCGGACGCGATCGAGGGGATTACGCGTTCGCTGTGCACCCTGGAGTTCAAGGACAGCCGCGACATCTACGACTGGCTCGTACGCGAAGCCGGATTCGAGAATCCGCCAATTCAGATCGAATTCGCACGCCTCGAGATCGATTACACGGTGCTGAGCAAGCGGAAGCTGCTGCGTCTCGTCAACGAAGGATTTGTCGCGGGCTGGGATGATCCGCGCATGCCGACCCTCGCGGGTCTACGACGCCGCGGCGTGACGCCGGAGGCGATTCGCAACTTCGCCGACACGATCGGCGTCGCGCGGAAGCCGGCGCGCGTGGAGCTCCCGACCTTCGAGCACGCGGTGCGCGATGACCTGAACATGCGCGTGCCGCGCGTGATGGCGGTGCTGAAGCCGCTCAAGATCGTGCTGACGAATTATCCGGAAGATGAAGTCGAGGAGTTGGACGCGCCGTACTATCCGCACGACGTGCCGCTGGAGGGCTCGCGGAAGGTGCCGTTCTCGCGTGAGATCTACATCGAACGCGACGACTTCATGGAAGATCCGCCGAAGAAGTTCTTCCGTCTCGCGCCTGGTCGTGAGGTGCGGCTTCGCTATGCGTATCTGATCACCTGCCAGAGCGTCGTGAAGAACGACGCTGGCGAGATCGTCGAACTACAGTGCACCTACGACCCTGCGACGCGCGGCGGCGATGCCCCAGACGGCCGTCGCGTGCAGGGGACGATTCACTGGGTCTCAGCGGCGCGCGGGGTGGATGCCGAGGTACGGCTGTACGACAAGCTGTTCAGCGTGCCAGATCCGGAGGCGGATGACGCGGATTTCACGACATCGCTGAATGCCGAGTCGTTGGTCGTCGTTGAAGGCGCGAAAGTGGAGCCGAGCGTGGTCGTCGATCCGATCGGATCAAGATATCAATTCGAGCGGACCGGATACTTCGTGAAGGACCCGGATTCTGCGCCGGACCGGCCCGTGTTCAACCGGACGGTCACACTACGCGATTCGTGGGCGAAGATGAAAGTCTAGAGTTCAGAGTGGGGGAGTTTTCCTGCAGTTCAAAGTTGGAGTTGTCGAGTTGGGAGACTCTCGTAGACCGCCGCGGCGTAAGGTCCCTCTCTGACGGAGCCATTGGGAAACGAACGGCGGAACTGAGGCAATCCTCGGTTCCGCCGTGCCGTATCGAACGTGTGCCGTGCTGGGATGATGTTACTCCATTGGGAGCTGCGACCAGCTCCTAACTCGACAACTTCGACTTTCAACTGCTGGAGAACTCCACCACTGTAAAACGGATAACTGAGCGTCAAGCGATCCCCAACTTGATGGCCCTTATCACCCGATCGGCGAATAGCTCCACCTCGTCCACCGTCGTGTACACATTCGGCGTGATCCGCATTCCTTGAAACTCATCGGTCACCATCGGCGTCGTCACGATCCGGTGCTGACTGAGCAGCCATCCGCCGAGTTTCCCGAGATCCATGCCGTCGATCGCGACCACTCCGATGGCGCCGGAGCGAGTAGGTCCGATCTCCGTGATCATCTTCACGCGGTCGCTCGCCGCCAGAAGCTGCTTCGCCCACCGGTCTCGCAGATAGCGCAGCCGCGCGATCTTTCGCTCCGTGCCGATGCCGCGATTGAACGCGACCGCCACCGAGATCGCGTTGTGGTTGGCGGCTGGATGGGTGCCAATCTCCTCGTACTTCCGGATGTCGCCCTCCTGCTCCACCCCGCCGGCCATCAGTGGCCAGAGTGATTTGATCCGGTCCTTCCGCACGTAGAGAAACCCGGTTCCGATGGGCGCGTGCATCCACTTGTGCAGACTCGTCCCGTAGTAGTCCGCGCCCAGTTCGTCGCGGGTGACCGGGTCGAGCGCGCCGAACGGCTCGTCCATCAGCATGATCTTCGGCGCGGCGGCGAGGGCG
>Ga0208080_1000103_pt1 | contig 39831 bp, 28 predicted proteins | sample NGESurdeep092012_3_FD_184476 | JGI IMG/M metagenome (GOLD analysis project Ga0208080, IMG submission 184476) | Arctic peat soil microbial communities from Barrow, Alaska - NGEE Surface sample 210-3 deep-092012 (SPAdes) | ecosystem: Environmental > Terrestrial > Soil > Wetlands > Peat ...
CGGTGCGTGGCGGGCCCGTTCCACCGAAGCCTTCCTCTGGATATGGGCCTTGCTCGTCTTCGCCTTCTTTTCGGCGTCGAAGTCGAAGCTCATTCCGTATGTTCTTCCGATCTGGCCCGCGCTCTCGGTGCTCCTCGCGCTCGGCATCGAGCGCGCCCGTGCGCGCGGCGCGGAGTTCCGGGGAGACCGTCGTCTTACGGCCGTGTTGTTCGGGCTGCTGTTCGCCGCGGCGGCGGCGTACGGCTGGGGTGCCGGCTTCCTCGAACGCTTCGGGAGCGGAAGAAGCGGCCTCCTCGCGCTCGGCGCACTTCTCGGGGGATTCCTCGTCAACGTCTCGCCGCGGGTCTTTGGCACCTTCGGCCTCCGGCGCGAGGGAGATCCCGTTCCATGGGTGGCCGCTCCCTGGCTCACCTTCGTGGCGGGGCTTCTCATCGTGCTTCCCGGCGCGGCGCGCGAGATCACGCCGTGGCCGATCGCCTCGCGCGCCCTCGAGATTCTGGAACCGGACGATCTTTTCGTGCAGAAGGGGCACTACCTCGAGGTGCTTCCGTTCTACCTCAAGCGCCTCACGCCGGTGGCCTCGCTCGGGTGGAGCGAGCTGGACTTCGGCCGCTCGCACCCCGGAACCGAGGCGCTCTTTCCGTCCGATGAAGCGTTCGCGGCGGGCTGGAACGGAAGCCGGCGGATCCTCGTCGTCGTGCACCGGGACCAGCTCAGCGCGTTCGGCTGGCCACCCTTGTCGGGAACTCCTGCGGGAGTCCTCGCCCGGGAAGCGAGCGGAAAGCACTTTCTGCTCTCGAATCGGCCGACTGTATCGAAATCCAATACCTTGGATTGAGACAGCGGGACAGTCGATCGTTCCCGATTTTTCCTCTTTGACTATAGTGCCTTACCTTCTGTAGGCTCTTGTCACTTGCAGGCAGGGTGTTTGCACCTGATTTTGTCGGACTGGTAACAGGCTCTGGTTAAGGCGTATTGACGAGTGCGTCAGAACGAGAAAAAAGAAGGCGAGAAACCAGCAATCGCGACATGAGAACAAAACCAAGCGTGAAAGGAGTTGCTGCCGTTTCCTTCCGTCCGACGTTGAACTCTTACGTTGAGACCAGAACATCTCTTTTCTTTATCTTTCAATTCAGGAGGTAGATTGAATATGAAATCTCGTTGGCTGAGCACGTTCCTCGTGCTCACGCTCGCCGTCCTCGGTCTGACGGCGAACGTGGCTTATTCGCAGGGGACCACCGGTGACATCGAGGGCACGATCTCCGATACGAACGGCTCGCCCCTTCCGGGCGCCTCGGTCGAGATCAAGTCGACCGCTCTCCAGGGCACGCGCACGGCCGTGACGGACGCCGCGGGCCGTTTCCGCTTCCCGGCGGTTCCGGGCGGCAGCTACACGGTGACCGCGGCCCTCTCGGGCTTCGGCAAGGTCGAGCGGACGAACGTCCGCGTCGCCCTCGGCGCGACGGCAACGCTCCCGATCACCCTGTCGGTCTCGGTCAAGGAAGAGATCATCGTCACGGGTGAGGCGCCGGTCATCGACACGGCGAAGACGACCATCGGCGTGTCGGCTTCGACGGAGCAGATTTCGCGGCTTCCGCTCGCCCGGAACTTCACGTCCATCGCCACGACGGCGCCCGGCACGGGCACCGACACGCTGGGCGGCATCACGTTCTATGGCGCCACGAGCCTCGAGAACCAGTACATCATCGACGGCGTCAACACGACTGGCATCAAGATCGGAAACGTCGGCAAGACCCTCAACACCGAGTTCGTGCAGGAGGTCGAGGTCAAGACGGGCGGCTACGAGGCCGAGTACGGCCGCGCCCTCGGCGGCACGATCAACGTCGTCACGAAGTCCGGCGGAAACGAGTTCCACGGCGACGTGTTCGGCTACTACGACAACAAGAACATCGCCTCGACCGATGCGCACGTCGACGACCGCACGCACGTCGGCGCGAGCCAGGTCATCCAGCCCACCCGCTACGACTTCGGCGCGGACTTCGGCGGCTACTTCATGAAGGACCGTCTCTGGTTCTTCGGCGCCGCGAACCGCGTCGCGCGCGACCAGGACTACATTCGCAACACGAGCATCAACTACAACGCGAACGGCACGCTCAACACGGCGCTCGGCACCGGCGGCTTCAACACGTCGGCCGGTACCGACACGACGCGCACGACGCTCTACTCCGGCAAGCTCACGTTCCGTCTTGGCGAATCGAACACGATCGCCCTCTCGGCGTTCGGCGACCCGGGCACGTTCAGCGGCCGCCAGGCCGGGAACATCGGCGCCGACTCGGCCGTCATCTGGGACACGAACACGGGCGGCACGGACATCTCGGCCAAGTACGACGGCATCTTCGGCACGTCGTTCCTCCTGTCCGGGCAGTACGCGCACCACGCGGAGAAGAACGACAACCAGTCGCCGTTCTCGGACACGCTCGCCAATTTCCAGATCCGCGGCGGCCGCTCGCAGATCGTCAGCGGCGGTCCAACGTACTTCGTGAACGAGAAGTACAAGCGCGACGACGGCAAGCTCACCGCCTCGATCTTCGCGGGTGCCCATGAGATCAAGATCGGCGGAGAGTACGAAAGCCTCAACTCGACGTTCTCCGAGAAGTACCCCGGCGGCGCGCGCATCGCGCAATTCATGACCTCGGGCGGCGCGTTCAGCTACGCGTACCACCGCTACTTCGCCACGATTCCCCTGAACTGCATCGCGCATTACACATCGGCCGGCGTGCTCCAGACGGGCAACTTCGGCACGCCGACCTCGGCCGCCGCGGCGAACGCGTGCGCGGGCTTCCAGCTCGCGCAGAGCGTCGACAACCCGCCCACGACGCACAACCTCGGCATTTTCGGGCAGGATTCGTGGAAGGTCCTCAAGAACCTCACCCTCAACGTGGGTGTCCGCTACGAAGAGCAGCGCCTCCTCGACGCGTCGGGTGCGACCGCCATCGCGATCACGGGCGAGTGGTCGCCGCGCCTCGGCATCGTGTGGGACCCGGCCAACAACGGGAAGTCCAAGGTGTACGGCTCCTTCGGCCGGTACTACTCCACGATCCCGCAGGACATCCAGACCCGTGCTCTCGGCAACGAGTACACGGTGTTCGCCTACAACTACACGCAAAACAAGCCCGACCCGATCACCGCCTACCCCTTCTTCGGTTATCAGACGATCCAGGGCGGCGAGCTCACGCAGGCAAACCTGAAGGGCATGTATCAGGACGAGATCATCGCTGGCGTCGAATACGAGGTCTTCAAGGGCTGGTCCTTCGGCGCGAAGGGCATCTACAAGAAGCTCGGCCGCGTCATCGAGGACCGCTGCGACCTCCTCGACACGCGCGTCAATCTCGGCTCCTACGTGCCAGCGACAGCGCTCACCACGTGCGCCCTCGTGAACCCGGGCGACGACAGCGCGCTGCAGGTCCTCAAGGATCCGACGAACCCGGCCTGCGCCGGCCCCGACCCGAAGGTGCTCTCGGGCAACTGCCCGTCGATCAACCCGAGCCGCTACTACCGCGGCGTCGAGCTGACGGCGAACCACCGGTTCGCGAACAACTTCTACACCCTCGTGAGCTACATCTACTCCAAGCTCGAGGGCAACTACTCGGGCAACTTCTCGCAGACGCGTGAGGGCGGCCAGACCGACCCGAACATCAACGCGGACTTCGACTACATCGACGTGACGCCGAACAACTACGGCGTGCTCCGGAACAACCGCAGGCACCAGTTCAAGTTCACGGGCACGTATGCCTTCCCCTTCGGCCTCGTCGCGAGCACGAACACGTCGTTCCAGACCGGCCGGCCGATGTCCGTCCGCGGCTATGCGCGCCCCGGCTACAACCAGGAGCTTTACTACATGGCGCGCGGCAGCTTCGGCGATCTCCCGTCCACGTATAACGTCGACCTGCACCTCGAGTACGCCATCCGCCTCGGCGGCGTCTCGATCACGCCGGTCGTCGACATCTTCAACGCCACGAACGTCCAGACCGTCACGTCGCGCGATGAGGTGTTCTGCACAACCGCGGGCACGACGGGCACCGGCTGTAACGCCATCCTCGCGTCCACGGGTCAGGCCCGCAAGAACGGCCCCTATACGACCGCGAACGCCGGCAACCCGAACTTCAACCAGGACATCGCGTGGCAGGCGCCGCGCCTGTTCCGGATCGGAGCCCGCGTCTCGTTCTGAGCTCTTTTCCCGGTTAGACTCGAGGGGGAGCCGAAAGGCTTCCCCTCTTTTTTTTCGATGCGACGCCCTCACCTCTTCCTCAGCGGAGCCGCTCTGCTCGCCGCGGCCTTGGGAGCCGTACCTTCGGCCGGGTCGCCGGTGCCGCACGCTCCGGCCCGCGCGCGCGTGATCGTCGTCGGGTGGGACGGAGCCGATTGGAGCCTTCTCGATCCGCTGCTCGCGCAGGGACGCCTGCCGCATCTCAAGGCCCTGCTCGAGAAGGGCGCCGCGGCCCGTCTCGAGACGTATCGCCCACGCGCGTCGCCTCTCCTCTGGACGACGATGGCGACCGGGCTGACGCCCCCCGAGCATGGGGTCGTGGACTTCCAGGAATTCGACGTCGCGACCGGTTCCTCGCTGCCCGTGTCGGGCCGCTCCCGGACGGGACCCGCGATCTGGAACGTGGCGTCCGCGCGCGGCCTTACTGTAGGCGTCGTGGGCTGGTGGGCTTCGTGGCCCGCCGAGGCCGTGAAGGGCTTCTTCGTGAGCGACCGGGCCGCGCCGGTTCTCTTCGACGCGGCGACGCTCGCGCAGTCCCCGGGCCTCACCTGGCCCCCCGAGCTCGCCGACGGCGTGAGGCTCGTGGGGCGCCGCGAAGGGAGGCCCTCGTACGAGGATGTCGCGAAGTTCCTGCACGTCTCGAAGCCCGAGTTCGACGCCGCGGTTGCGGCAGGCAAGGAGCTCGAGGATCCGATTTCCGGGTTCCGCAAGATCCTCGGCTCGACCCGCGTCTATGCAAAGACGGCGCTCGACCTCTATGACCGAACGCGCCCCGACCTTCTGATGGCCTACTTCGAAGGCACCGACGAGATCGGCCACGTGCTTGGGCGCTATCACCCGCCGCTCCTCCCGGACGTGCCGGCCGGCGACTTCGAAAAGTACAAGGATGCGGTGACGCTCTTCTTCGAGGAATGCGACCGGATTCTCGGCGAGTTCGCCTCCCGCGCGGCGCGCGACGGCGCGACGTTGATGCTCGTTTCCGACCACGGATTCAAGTGGGGCGAGGACCGGCCGTCCCTGATCTCGTCGCTCCGCACCGAGACGGCGTATCTGTGGCATGAACCATACGGGATCTTCGTCCTCGCGGGGCCCGGGGCGGCGAAGTGGCCTGAACGTCGAACCGTCAACGTGTTCGACGTGGCGCCGATCCTGTGCCGCCTCCTCGGACTTCCGCCGGACCCGCGCATGAAGGGGCGCGTCCCGTCCGGACTGCTCGCCGCGGCGGCCCCTCGGGCGAAGCCGCCCGTTCGGTGGGATCTCACGTTCAAGGTCGAGCGCGCGAAGATCACCCGGAACCTCGAGGCCGAGAAGAGAGAGGGTGAGGAGTTCACGAAGAAGCTCATCTCGCTCGGCTATCTTTCGGGTTCCTCGGGCCCGGCCGCGGCCGCGGGGCCCGGCGTCGCGGGCGACGTGCGGATGACGCCCTTCGGAGTCTCCAACATCGGCGTCTACTACGCCGAGAGCGGACGGACGAAGGAGTCTCTCCCGTTCTTCGAGCGGGCCATCGCGTCGGACCCCCGGACGCCGTCGTTCCGCAACAACCTCGCCGACGCGCTCGAGAAACTGGGCCGCATGGGGGAGGCGGACGCGGCAGCGCTGGGCGCCGCGCAACTCGGCGGCGAGGACAGCACCGACCTGCTCGTCGCCCGCGCCGTCCGTCGGATCGAAGCGAAACAGGATGCGGCCGGCCTCGCTCTCCTCGAGAAGGCGATGAAGGAGATTCGTCCCGTGAGGCCGGTCGTCGCGGATGCGCTCGGGCGCCTCTACTTCGACCGCCGGCGGTGCGAGGAGGCGCGCCGGATCTTCGAGGAGCTGTCCGTCTCAACGCCGGAAGACGGCGGAGCGTGGCTCATGCTCGGGCGCACGCGCCGCTGCACGGGCGATGTCCCGGGGGCGCGGGAGGCCCTGCGGAAGGCCATGCGCCTCGGCGCGAATCCCGCCGCGGTGCAGCGCGAGATGACGGCTCTCGGGGGCGCGGGTTGAAGCGCGCCTCGAGCCGCTTATGGTGGGCGCGGGCGCTCCTGCTGATCCCTTTGGCGGTCCCGGCGCTCTCGACGCTCAGTGCGGCGACCCATCCCCCCGCGAAGGCCCGCGCGGGCGCCGCCCGCGTCGCCACGAAACCGCGCGTCATCGTCGTGGGATGGGACGGCGCCGGCTGGAAACTCCTCGACCCGCTCCTCAAGGAGGGGCGTCTCCCGAATCTCGCGGCGCTCGTCGCGAACGGGCGGACATGGAACCTCGACACGTATCAGCCGATGGCGTCGCCCCTCATCTGGACCACCATCGCCACGGGCCGCACGCCGCTCGATCACGGTGTGACGGACTTCCAGGAGCTCGACCCGAAGACGCGCGCGCGGCTGCCGATCTCGGGCCGATCGCGCCGCGTGCCTGCGATCTGGAATCTCGCGTCGGCGAAGGGTCTCACGGTGGGCGTCGTGGGATGGTGGGCCACGTGGCCCGCCGAGAAGGTGAAGGGCTTCTTCGTCTCCGACCGGGCGGCGCCCGTCCTGTTCGACCCCGAGGCGCTTTCGAAGTCGCCCGCCCTCGCATGGCCCGAGGGCCTCGCGGACGGCGTGCGCCTCATCGGGCGGCGCGAGGGGAGCCCGCCCTTCGAGGACGTGGCGCAGGCGCTGCACGTTTCGCGCGCCGAGTTCGACGCGGCTGTCGCGGAGAAGAAAGACCTTTCGAACCCAATCACCGGCTACCGGAAGATCCTCGGCGTCACGCGCGTCAACGCCAAGGTGGCGCTGGAGCTGTACGACCGCGGAGCTCCCGAGCTTCTGATGGTCTATTTCCAGGGCACCGACGAGATCGGCCACGTCCTGGGACGCTTCGAGGCGCCGAAGCTGCCGGCGGTTTCCGAGGAGGATTTCCGCAGGTACCAGGGCGGTGTCGCGGCGCTTTACGTCGAGGCCGACCGGATCCTCGGCGAGCTCGCGCGGCGCGCCGCCCGGGATGGAGCGACGCTGATCCTCGCCTCAGACCACGGCTTCCGGCATGGCGCAGGGCGCCCGGCCTTCTCGTCCGGCATCCAGTTCGACACCGCTTTCCTCTGGCACGAACCCCCCGGAATTCTCGTCGCGGCGGGACCCGCGATCACCCCCGCCGCCGCGCGCGGAAAGGCGAGTGTCTTTGACCTCACGCCGACGCTCTGCCGGATCCTCGGCCTGCCCGTGGATCCGGCCTTCGAGGGGAAGCCCATCGCTGGCTTCGCGTTCCGGCCCGCCGTCCTGGCCGCCTCATGGGCAAAGACCGTTCCCGTCGAGCGGCTCGTTGTGGCGGCGAACGCCGAGGCCGACAAGAAGTCCGCCGACGAATTCACGAAGCAGCTCATCTCGCTCGGCTATCTGACGGGAGCGGAGGCCTCGGCCGTGGACGCGCGTCCCGCGGATCGCGCGGGAACCGAGACGGCCGGGTCGTTCCAGAACGTCGGGACGTTTCTGCGCGAACGGGGAAGGCCGGCCGAGGCGGCGGTGTGGTACCGCAAGGCGCTCGACGTGAACCCGAAGTCCGCGACGGCGTGGGTCAACCTCTCGACGGCGCTCCACCAGACCGGAAAGTACGACGAGTCGGACGACGCGCTCCTGAAGGCGCTCGCGAACGGTTATTCCGATCCGGAAGGCACCGTCTACCGCCGCGTGAAGCTCTACACGGAAGGCAGGAAGGGCCGCGACCAGCGCCGGCAGCTTGTTTCCTTCATGCGCAAGGTGGCGGCCGCGTATCCGCGCGAGGATCGCTACCGGGCTTCTCTCGGCAAGGCCCTCTTCGAGGTCCAGGACTGCGCGTCGGCGCAGAAGATCTTCGCGGATCTTGCGGGCCGGACGCCTCCGGATTCCGAGAACCTGAATCTCCTCGCCCTGACGAGCTGGTGCCTCGGAGACGCGGCGCGGGCCGAGGACGCCTTCCGGAAATCGCTCGCCGTCAATCCGAACCAGCCCGTCGTGAGGGAGGGGCTCTCGCTCCTCCAGAAGGGACAGCCGCTGCAATGAGCGTCCCGAGCGTTCCCCGGAAGGTCTCGGTCGTCGTCCCCGTCTTCAACGAGGAGGCGAACCTCCCGCTCCTTCTCCCGCGCCTCCTGCCCGTCCTCGTCGGCCTCGGCCGGCCCTACGAGATCGTCTTCGCGGACGACGGCTCGCGCGACCGCTCGCTCGAGATTCTCAAGGCGGCCGTCCGGGAGAATCCCGGCGTCGTCAAGGTCGTCGAGCTGGTGCGCAACGCCGGGCAGCACATGGCGATTTTCGCGGGCCTCACGGCGACGGACGGCGAATACGTGATCACGCTCGATGCCGATCTCCAGAATCCTCCCGAGGAAATTCCGAAGCTCGTCGCGGCGATGGATGACGGGTACGACGTCGTCGGGACGATCCGGCAGAACCGGCAGGACACGTTCTTCCGGCGCGCCGCGTCGCGCCTCGTGAACCGCACGACCGCGGTCATCACGGGGATGAAGCTGAACGACTACGGCTGCATGCTGCGGGGCTACCACCGCGACGTCGTGGACGTCATGTCGGCCTCGGACGAGGCCTCGACGTTCATTCCCGCGCTCGCCCAGCAATACGCCCGAAGGCCGATCGAGATCCCCGTGGCCCACGCCGAGCGCACGGCGGGCGAGTCGAAGTATTCTCTGTACAAGCTCGTGCGCCTCAACTTCGACCTCATGACCGGTTTTTCCGTCGTGCCGCTGCAGCTCTTCACCCTCTTCGGGTTCGTCACGGCCCTCTCGGGCTTCGGGTTCGGCGTCTTCCTGCTCGTGCGCCGGCTCGTCGGAGGCGCCGAGGCGGAGGGCGTCTTCACGCTCTTCGCGCTCGCCTTCGTCGTCATGGGGGTCCTCATGGCCGGGATCGGGATCGTGGGCGAATACGTGGGCCGCATCTACCAGCAGGTGCGCGGGCGCCCGCGCTTCTTGATCCGGAAAGTGTGGGGGGCCTGATGGGCGGAATCGTTCGAGTGAAACGCTGATGGGCGGAATCGTCGTTTGTGCCTATTCCGACGTCGGATACAAGTGCCTGAAGACGCTCTTTTGCGCCGGCGAGAGCGTGCGCCTCGTCTACACGCACGACGACGTGCCGGGCGAGGAGCGCTGGTTCGACTCCGTGGCCGAGCTGGCGCGCACTCATGGCATCGAACCGCGGCGCGTCGCCGACATGGGCGACCCGGCCGACGAAGAGCGCATCCGCGCCGTGGCACCCGATTTTCTCTTCTCCTTCTACTTCCGGAAGATGATTCCGGGACGCATCCTTTCGCTCGCGCGGCGCGGAGCCCTGAACATGCACGGCTCGCTCCTGCCGCTCTTCCGGGGCCGCTCGCCCGTGAACTGGGCGATCCTGAAGGGCGCGACGGAAACGGGCGCGTCGCTGCACTACATGACCGAGAAGCCCGACGCCGGCGACCTCGTCGACCAGGAACGGGTCCCGATCGGTCCCGAGGACGATGCGCTCGCCGTTTCGCTCCGCGTGTCGGACGCGGCGGCCGTGGTGCTCGCACGGGCGCTTCCGCGGCTCAAGGCGGGCGACGCGCCGCGCATTCCGCTCGACCTCTCGAAGGGCTCGTACTTCGGCGGCCGCAAGCCCGAAGACGGTCTCATCGACTGGACGCGTTCCGCGAAAGAGATTCACGACCTCGTGCGCGCCGTCGCGAAGCCCTGGCCCGGCGCCTTCACGGACGTCTTCGGAAAAAAGGTCACGATCTGGAAAACGCGCCTCTCGCCTCACGGCGGACACGACGTGTTCCCGGGAAAGGTCGAGCTGACGGAGCGCTCCGCGATCGTCTTCGCGGGAGACGACCGCACGGTCGAGATTCTGGCGGCTCGGCCCGAGGGCGGACCGGATCTCGACGCCGCGGGATTCCACTCCTGGCTTTTGCGCAGCGTCTGACCGGCACGGGGCTCGCGGTAGACTGGCTTCGACGAAATCTCGAAAGGGAGACGCATGCGAGTCCTGATCCTCGGCGTCAACGGCTTCATCGGGAACGCCCTCACGCGCCGCATCCTCACGGCCACGGACTGGGAGGTTTTCGGCCTCGACGTCGGAAGCGACCGCATCGAGGAGTTCCTGCCCGACAAGCGTTTCCGCTTTCTCGAGGGCGACATCGCGATCAACCGCGAGTGGATCGAATACCACGTCAAGAAAGCCGACGTCGTGCTGCCCCTCGTCGCGATCGCGACTCCCGCGGCCTATGTGAAGAACCCGCTCGCCGTCTTCGAGCTGGACTTCGAGGAGAACCTCCGGATCATCAAGATGGCCGGGAAGTACGCCAAGCGCGTCGTCTTCCCGTCCACGTCCGAGGTCTACGGGATGTGCCCGGACAAGGAATTCGACGAGGACCGCTCGCCGCTGGTCTACGGCCCCATCGCGAAGCACCGCTGGATCTACTCGGCTTCCAAGCAGCTTCTCGACCGCGTCATCGCGGCGATGGGCACCGCGCAGGGGCTGAAATACACGCTCTTCCGGCCGTTCAACTGGTACGGCCCGCACCTCGACAACGTGGACGCGCCGAAGGAAGGCTCGAGCCGCGTCCTCACGCAGTTCCTGCACAACATCCTGTACGGCGTGCCCATCAAGCTCGTGGACGGGGGCGCGCAGCGCCGGTGCTTCACATACATCGAGGACGGCATCGACGGCCTCATGACGATCCTCGAGAACCCCCGGGGAAAGGCCGACAGCCAGATCTTCAACCTCGGCAACCCGGATGCCGACCTGTCGATCGAGCAGCTCGCGCACGCCCTGATCGATGCCGTGGCGACGTATCCGAAGTTCGCGGCCGCCGCGAAGAAGACGCGGATCGTGAAAGTCTCGTCGAGGAAATATTACGGCGAGGGCTATCAGGACATCACGACACGCGTGCCCTCCGTCGCGAAGGCGAAAAGGCTCCTCGGGTGGACGCCGAAGACGGATTTTCCGGCGGGCCTGAAGAAAACGCTCGACTTCTACCTCAAAGGCCGCAAGCCTCCCGTCGTTTGAAAAAAATCGCCCTCAAGGTCGACGTCGACACCTACCGCGGGACGCTCGATGGCGTGCCGCGGCTCGTCGACCTCTTCGAAAAGCACGGCCTCAAGGCGACGTTCTTCTTCTCGCTCGGACCCGACACGAGCGGCAAGGCGATCAAGAGGGTCTTCCGGAAGGGTTTCATCCGGAAGGTCCTCTCGGCGAGCCCGGCGGCGTCCTACGGCCTTCGCACGATGCTCTACGGGACACTTCTTCCCGCACCGGACATCGGGGGCCGGAAGGAGACCGTCCTGAGGATGCGCGAGGCCGCGGCCGCGGGACATGCGGTGGGCATCCACGCGTGGGACCACGTCGACTGGCACGACCGCCTGCCGAAGATGACGAGGGTTGAGATCGAGGAGATCGTCGCGAAAGAGCACGCGCGCTTTGTCGAGATCTTCGGGGACCCCGCACGATTCCAGGCGGCTCCGGGCTGGTCGGCGACGCCGCTTTCCGTCGAGGTGCAGGAAGCGCACGGCCTCGTGGCGACCTCGGACACACGCGGTGGCGAGCCGTTCTTTCCGATTCGCGCGGACGGGACGCCCTCGAAGGTCCTGGAGATTCCTTCGACGCTGCCCACGCTGGACGAGCTGCTCGCGGTGCCTTTGCCGGGGGAAGGCTCGCAGGTCGAAAGGGCCTGCAAATTTCTTAGAAGGGAAGTGAGCGAGGGCCTCGCGGCGGAGGGGGATGGAGCGCCACTGTCGGCGTCCGCGTGTCACGTGCATTCGATTCACACGGAGATCGAAGGCGGCGCCGTTTTCACCGCGCCGTTCGCCGATTTACTCGCGGCGTGGAAGAGCGACAGCGTCGATTTTCTCACCTTCGAAGAACTTTGCAGAACGCTGCTCTCGGCGGAAACGCCTGCACGTAGCGAGAGGGAACAAAGCGCATGGACGCCTGCACGCAGTGCACGGGAGCAAATCGCGATCCCCGTCAAGCGACTCGGCTGGACGACGCTTCCCGGCCGCGCGACGCCCGTCGCCACAGGCGTCGCGCCCTGAGCGGGCCGCTTCAGGGCGCGAGGTCCACGACGACGCGCGCGGAGCCCGCCGGAACGGGCACGCCGATGAGATGGAGATCGGCGATGAGGGGCGTCACGGGGCGCCCGTTCACGCTGGCGGCGACGCGCGGCGTGAAACTGCGGTCCACGTGAAGGACCGCGGGGCGCGCCCCCGACGTTTCGATCACGAGGCGGTCCGGCCCGTCCTCGAGGACGCGGGCCGCGGCCGAAGGATCGCGTTCGGGGGAGGCGAGCGCCGCGGCCTCCTTCCCGTAGATGACGACGTCGGTTTTCGGGTCGAAGTCCTCGCGCTCGAAGACCGCGACGGTCTCGCTGACCGAGCCCGCCGGCACGACGCGGCTCGAACGCCTCACGCCCGGCAGGGGCGCGGTGAGCTTCCAGAGTGTCACGGGCACGCCCACGGACGCCTCGACGAGGACGGGCGCGAGGCCCGGAGTGTCCGCCGGCACGTCCGACGCGATGACGGACGTCACGGCCGCCGCCCGAAGCCACTTCACACGCCGCTCCCAGCTTCTCTGGCGTAGGACGTCGGAGGCGTAGCGCGTGAGAATCGTGTAGCTGCCGTCGGGATCGGGGTCCCAGGCGTACGCGAGGCCGTGGGGCGCGCCGGAGAGCGCCCAGCCCTGCCGCACCTGCGCCGAGACGAGATCGAGGAGGCCGTCGCTTTCGATGCGCCCCGCGGGGCCGCGGCGCACGGCGTCGAAATCCTTCGACGCCCGCTCGAAGACGCGCCCTCCGAGCGCGGCGGCACGTTCTACGAGAGGTGAAGGCCTCTCGTAGAGGGAGGACGGAACGCGCGGAATCGTATGCGGGGCGCCGGCGAGAAGCGAAAGCGCGGTCGCGCCGAGCAGGATGAGGCCGCCGCGCGAGTCGGCGGCTCCGCGCAGGAGGAGCAGCGCGACGAGGACGAGCCCCGCGCCGGCGAGCGCCGCCTGACCCGGCAGCCGGTGCACGACCGGGGCGAGGACGACGCGCGGATCCGATCTCCACGCCGAATCCCAGCCCGAAAGGAGCAACCTTTCGACGCGGCCGGGCGCGAGCCGCCCCGCGATCGCGAGGGCCGCCAGAAGGCCGCCGAGCGCGAAGAGAACGCCTGCCGCGCGCCGCCGGAAGCGCGGCAGGGCGCCTTCGACGAGGAGCCGGTCCGCGCCACGCGCCGCGAGGACCGCGAGCGCGAGCGTGCAGGGAAGGAGAGCCTTGACGGGATAGCGCAGCACGTGGGCGGCGGGCACGGCCTCATACAGAGCGCGCATGCCCGGGAGCCACGGCGCGACGGACGCCGCGATCGCGAGGGCGGCGACGCCGATCCAGAAGCGCCCTTCGCTCCGGCGCGCGGAGACGACGAACACGGCGGCGAGCGCGAGAGGGACGACTCCGAAAGAGAGCGAGGCGTGGTACGGCGGGTTTCCCTGCGTCACCGCAAAGCCCCAGAACGCTCCCGAGACAATTCGGGTGGGATCGCCGAAGAGAAGAGGAAACGGCGTCTCGAGGAGGCGCAGCGGGTGAAAGCCGACCGCGGCGAATTCGTTCCACGAGAACCCGCGCGAGCGGCGCGCCGCGAAGCTCGACGCGCGCGCGATCTCGAGGAGCCACGGCGAGACGAGGAGGGTCGCGCCGAGTCCTCCACCAAAAAGGGCGAGAAGGCCGTGCCCGCGCGCCTCGGCCGGCCCGCGGAGCGCCAGAGCGAAGGCCGTGAGGAGCGCGAGGGCCGCGAGCGCCGGCTCGCCTCCGAGGACGAGGAGCGCCGAGGAGACGAGCGCGAGTCCGCCCGCGCGGAGGAGGCCCGGCCGTCCCGCCGCCGTCCGTGCTCGTGCGACGGCGAAGAGCAGCCACGGCATCCACGCGATCGTCGTCGTCGCGTTCAGGAACGCCGCCGAAGACAGGACATAGCCCGAGAGGCCGAACGCGAACGCGCCGGTCAGCGCCGCCTCTCTCGAGCGGACCTCCGTGCGCAGGAAGAGGAACGCTCCGAGCAGGCCGAGCCCGAGGTGGAGGAGGAGGTGGACGCCGAAAAAGCGCGGGCTCGCCGGAAAGGGATACGCGAGGAGGAGGTTCGGATTGCCCCGATACGCCTGCCCGAAGGACGCGTAGGGATCGAGGTGCGCCCCGTCGAGGCGGGCGGCGAGCGCGCGGGCGGGCCGCTGCGTGGTCGCGATGTCGCGGTAGGCGGGGGTCGTCCGGCCAGAGAGGAGATCCGCGTGGGAAAAGGCCGCGCCGGCGACGAGGAGCGCCGCGGCGAGGGCGGCCGGACCGAAGGGCGCGCGCCGGTCGCTCACCGGAAAATCGGGTCGTTCCGCCATCCCCACTTGACGGCCTTGAACCGGGCCATGACGCCGAGGATCGAAAGGCCGTAGACGCACGAATTCCAGAAGTCGATCTGCGAGGCCTCGTCGAAGTAACGCGTCACGATCGGGACCTCACGGATGCGCATGTTCTTCCAGATGCCCGCGGCGATGATCTCCGTGTCGAAGACGAAGTCGTCCGAGAAGGCTTCGAGGTTCACGCTCTCGAGATAGCGGCGCGAATAGGCGCGGAGGCCCGAGTGATACTCGGTGAGGTAGAGGTAGAACGTGGCGTTCTCGACGGCGGTCAGGAAGATGTTCGCGAGGTACTTCCACTTCGGCATCCCGCCCTCGAGCGGGCGCCCCCCGAGCATGCGGCTGCCGAACATCGCATCTTCCTCGTCGCGCGCGATCGGGCTGATCAGGTCGGGGAGGACGGAGGCGTCGTACTGGTGATCGGGGTGCACCATGACGCAGATATCCGCGCCGCGCGCGAGCGCGGTCGCGTAGCAGGTCTTCTGGTTCGCGCCGTAGCCGCGGTTCTGCGCGTGCGTCACGACGTGAAGGCCCGGAATCGCGCGCGCGACCTCGACCGTGCGGTCCTTGGAGGCGTCGTCCACGAGGATGACGTCGTCGACCCAGTCCTTCGGGATCTCGTTCCACGCCAGGTGCAGCGTTTTCTCGGCGTTGTAGGCGGGCATCACGACGGCCACCCGCTTTCCCTGAATCGACATCTCCCTAGGATTCTAGGGTGCCGTCGCCTCGAGCACGCGAAAGACCCGGAAACGCGGCTGGAAGATTCCGTCGGCGCGCCGCGTGCCGGTCCGCGAGTCGAGGACCCGCTCGAGGAACGGCGCCGGGCTCGACGCATCCGACTCGTGCACCCGCCGCGCGAACATCCTCGCGGTGGGCGTGGGCGGGCGGCCGGCGGCGGCCGCGTAGGCGGGAAGCAGCGGCGTAAGGTCGGTCGTGACGAGATACCGGCACTTTGCCGCGGACAGGATCGCAAGCGCTTCGGCGTCATCCGTCGCCGTGAACAGCCGGCACTGCCGCCGCCAGCCGTAGACGAACGGATCGGCAGCGGACGGCCGCTCCGCGATCGCCGTCACGAAGTGCCCGGCGGACCAGGGCGGCATGACGCCCGGGATCGCGCCAGGGGCCGGCGGCGGCACGACCGACGGATCCACCGGAGGTGGATCGAGCGCGCGGAGCCGCGCGAAGAGGTCGAGGACGTCGTATCCGGGCCCATCCGCGAAGGCACGCGCCCGCGCGAGGTACGGGGCGCCCGGCACGATGACGAGGCACGCGGCAAGAACCATCGGAAGCGCGGTCCTCGGGCGCCCGCGGGCCCGGCGTGGTGCGATCCGCGCGAGGAGCTCGGCGAGCGCGAGCGCGGCGAAGATCGCGAGGTAATAGACGTTGCGCTGCTGAAAGAGGGCCATCGCGAACACGGCCGCGGCGAAGAAGGCGAGCAGGAGGCGCGCCGCGGCCCGAGGCCTGAACGGCCGCCGGAACGCCGCCTTGAGCCACAGGAGCGCCGCGACCGGCACGAGAAGGAAGCCGGGAGAGACCTCGCGCACCGCGCGCTCGAATGAGCTCCACCCACCGACGAGCGGCTGGCACTCGGCGACGAGGCGCAGGAACTCGGGTGGGTAGGAGATGAAGCCGCCGTCCGCGAAGTCGTTTGCCCGCCCGCCCGCCCCACCCTTGAAGACGTACGCCCCGCCGTGAAAGACCGCCTCGAGAGCGCGTCCCGCGTTGGGCAGGACGACTCCGAGGCCGAGAGCCGTGAGAAGCCCCCACAGCGCGCGCCGCCGGGCCGTGGGCGCGCGCCAGATCGCCAGCGCGAGAAGTGGCACGGTGGCGCCCGCGAGGAGCAGGGGCTGGAACCAGCCGAAGGAGACGAACGAGAAGGGCACGGGTTCCGCCGGAAGAGTCGCCGCGGCTCCGAGGGCGACGAGCGCCGTCGCCACGAGGCCCGCCACGGCGGCGGCCTCGCCGAGCGCGAGCGCGGCCCACAGGAACGAGAGGCCGGCCACGAACACGGCCCCCTGCCACGTGAGGACGGCGAGAGCGATCGCGGCTCCGAAGGGGACGGCGCGCGCGAATCGCGCGTCGCCGCGCGTCGCCACGGCCCACGCGCCGGCTGCGAGGACCAAGAGCAGGTTCAAAGCCTCGGCCACGTGATGATCGAAATGGCCGAAGCTGCCCCAGAGCACCGCGGCGGGAAGCGCGACATAGGCGGCGGTCGCGATCCGCGCGCGCCGCCGGCCGAACGCCCGCCGTGCCACGGCGAAAAGGGGCAGGATCTGGAGCGCGCCGAGGAGCGCGGGAAGAGTCGCCGCGACCCTCAGGACCTCTTCCGTCGTCGCCCCGCGCCCGAAGAGAACGCGCGCGGCGCCGCCCGCGACGAGGTCGAACGCCGGAGGCCAGATGAAAACGCCACCGTCCGGATGGTTCAGGTACGGATCGCGATACGGGACGCGAGGAAAGTTCCGCGCGACCGAGACGGTCCGCCGCAGGTGCCCGTAACAGTCCGGCGAGAGGAGACGCCAGCCGCGGGAGGTCGCATCCGGGAACGGCGCGAGCCGCAGCGCGAGCGCCGCGAGGAACATGAGAAGCACGAACCGCCCGTCCCGCGAGAGGCCTCCGGAGCGCGCGCTCACGCCGAAGAGCGTAGCAGGGGCCGGGTGCCCTCCCCCCTACAATCGCCAGATGGTCGAGGGTCGCCGCGCGAGATTCTGGGCCGCCGTGCTCCTTCTCGCCTCGGCGGGCTCGGCGCTCGTCTTCGACCACACGCGCCTCGACAGCCCCACGATGGACGAACCGTTCCACACGCTGGCCGCGGCGGAATACGCGATCGCGGGCACGTACTACGCGAACCTCGAGCACCCACCGCTCGTGAAGCTCCTGTCGGGCTTCGCCATCCGGGCGGCCGGGGGGCGCGCGCCGAAGATGGACGTCCCGTTCTCCATGGCCTCGGCCGAGCAGCCCCGGCCCTTCAGCTTCAACTCACCTCTGCGCCCGGAGACGCTGTTCGCCGTCGCGCGTGCGCCGGTGACGGCGCTGTTCTTCCTTCTCGTCGTCGTCACTGGCTGGGCCGTGCGGTCGTGGGCCGGCGACCTCGCCGGAATTTTCGCGGCCGCGCTGCTCGCCTTCGAGCCGAATCTCCTCGCGCACGCGGGCGTCGTGCACACCGACCTCGCGGCCGCTCTCGGTTTCTTCGGCACGCTCGTTCTCGCCACGCGCGCCCTCGAACACCGGTCGCTCGGCCTCTGGGCGGCCACGGGAGCGGCGCTCGGCGCGAGCCTCGCCGCGAAGTTCTCGTGCGTCCTTCTCGTCCCCATGGTCGCGCTCCTCGCGCTGACCGGGCTCCTCCGGGAGCGCCGCGCGGCCGCTCGCGAGGGCCGCCGTCCCGATCTTCTCGAGCTCAACGGCCTTCTCCTTGCGGGCGCGATCTCTCTCGCGGTGCTCCTCGGAAGCTACGCGATCGCCATGCGGCACATGAGCGGCGCCGAGGCCGCCACGGCGGTACGCCTTTTCCTCGTCTCGCGGCAGGCTCCGGAGGCGACCATTGATCGCATCGTCGCGATCTCGCGGCTGTCCAAGGAGACCGGCCACTATGCCGCGGGCCTCGCGGGGATAGCCGTCCAGAACCGGACGGGCGGCGGCGTAAACGCCCTCAACGGGAAACTTTCCGTGGACGGATTCTGGGAGTACTTCTTCGTCGCCTTCGCGGTGAAGAGCACGCTCGGCACGCTCGCGGTCCTCGGAATCGCATGCGTCGCGGGCATTGCGCGGAAGGTCCGGCCCGATCTCGTTCTTCTCACGCTCGTCCTCCCTCCGGCCTATCTCTTCCTGACCGGCATGGCGACGTCGTACAACATCGGAATTCGCCACATGCTGCCCGTTTACCCATTGCTCCTCTCGGTGGCCGTCCTCGTTCTCTTCCGGTCTCTCTCCGCGCGCGCGGCGACCGCCGTTCTCGCCGTCGCGGCCTCGGTGCAGCTCGTCGAGACCCTTCGCGTCCATCCCCACGAGCTCTCGTTCTTCAACGCGGCCGTCGGAGGGCCCGCGAACGGCGCGGCGTGGCTCAACGATTCGAATCTCGACTGGGGTCAGGACCTCGAACGTCTCGCACGGCGGCTCGAGGCACGCGGAGAGGAAGGGCGCGCGACGATCGCGTATTTCGGCGGCGGCGACGTGCCGTACTACGCGCCGAAAGCGACCGTGTTCATCCCTTCGAGGACGCCGTTCCGCCCGGGCCTCTGGGCGGTCTCCTCGTTCCTGATGTGCTGCGGGCCCGAGACGATGGCCTTCCATGGTGATCCGGCCGCCGCCTCCGGCTTCCAGCAGCTTCGCCGCGAGATTTCCGCGCGCGGAACGCCGGTGGGACGCGTGGGATACTCCATCGTCCTGTACGACCTGAGAGAGAAGAGCCCTTGAAGCTGTCGATCGTGATGCCGGCGTACAACGAGCGCCGGACGATCCGCGAGATCCTAGCGCGGGTGCTCGCCGTGGACCTCGGAGACCTCGAGCGCGAGATCGTGATCGTGGACGACGGCTCTCAAGACGGCACGCGGGACATCCTCCGCGAGCTCGACGGCAGGGACGGCGTCCGCGTTCTTTTGCAGCCGCGCAACATGGGGAAGGGAGCGGCCGTCTGGGCCGGCATGCGCGCCTCGACGGGCGATCTCGTCGTCATCCAGGACGCCGACCTCGAGTACGACCCGGAGGAATACCCGGTCTTGCTCGGGCCCATTCTCGCGGGCAAGGCCGACGTCGTGTACGGATCCCGCTTTCTCGGCAGCCCCCATGGGCACCGCGTCCTCTATTTCTGGCACACCGTGGGCAACCGGCTGCTCACGCTCATGTCGAACGTCTTCACGGGCCTGAACCTGTCCGACATGGAGACCTGCTACAAGGTCATGACGCGGGGCGTCGTGGACCGGCTGGACCTCAAGTCACAGCGCTTCGGCATCGAGCCCGAGATCACGTGCAAGGTGGCGCGCATGCGCGTCCGGATTTTCGAAGTCCCCATCTCGTACAGCGGGCGAACCTACGAGGAAGGCAAGAAGATCGGCGCCAAGGACGCCTTCCAGGCCGTCTGGACGATTCTCAAGTACTTCCGCTGGGAGGCGCCCGACAGCGATGTCGGGGCGATCACGCTGCGCCGGATGGGAGAGCTCTCGGCTTACAACCGCTGGCTTCACGACCGGGTCGAGTCCTGGCTCGGGGCGCGCGTCCTCGAGGTCGGCTCGGGTGTGGGGAACCAGACGCGTTTTTTCGCTGACCGAGAGCGCGTCGTCGCGTCCGACATCGAGCCGCACTACGTGCGGGAGCTCCGCACGCGGTTCGAGAAACAGGGAAACATCCGCGTCGCCTCGTTCCGGTTTCCGCTCACCCCGGAGGACCGCGCCGACCTCGAACAGGAGCGGATCGACTCGATCGTCTGCATGAACGTGCTCGAGCACATCGAGGATGACGCGGGCACGCTCGTGGACTTCTGCCGCGTCCTCCAGCCGGGAGGGCACCTCGCCCTCCTCGTGCCCGCGCTGCCCGCCCTCTACGGCTCGCTCGACGAGAATCTGCGCCACTACCGCCGCTACGAGAAGGGTGCTCTCGCGACACTCGTCGCGCGCGCGGGCTTCGCGGTGGAATCGGTCCGATATCTGAACCGGCCCGGCGTCCTGGGCTGGTGGCTGAACTCGCGCGTTCTCAAGCGCCGTGTTCTTCCGAGACGACAGCTGGGCGCCTTCAAATGGATCATGCCGCTGCTCAAGACAGAGGAGAAGACGGAGCCGTCGTTCGGGATGTCGCTTCTGGTGCTGGCGCGGAAGCCCTGAGCGGCGTGAAGAAAGAGGCTCCGCACCTTGCACCGGTTCTCGCCGTCGTCTTCGGCGCCGCCGCGCTCCGTTTCGCGCCGTTCCTGGCCGGGGGCACGCTGTACCGGCGCGACGCGGGCTTTTTCTTCGTCCCGTGGAGGCTCGTTCTCGCGAGATTCCTTCGGTCGGGCGAGGCGCCGCTCTGGAACGAGTGGATGTCAGCGGGGCGAGCCTTCGCGGCCGACCCGAATGCCGCCGTTTTCTGGCCTCTGTCGCCGCTCCTCGTCGTCTTCTCGCCGACCGCCCTCGCGCTCGCGAACGTTTTTCTCGCCCTGGGCGTCTTCTTCTTCGCCCTCAGGCGCCTCGGGCTTTCGACGGTTGCATCCGGGGCCGGGACGCTCGTGCTTCTTTTTTCGGGCGTCTTCCAATCGCTGCCCGTATACGCGACGACGTGCGCGGCCGCCCTCCCGCTTTCTCTCGCACTCGTCGAGGCACCGCGCCTGACCGCAGGCGACACGACCGTGCGCCGCCGCGCCTGCGCTCTTGCAGCGCTGGCCTTCGGCCTTTCGGCGCTCGGCGGCGAGCCCGCGGTGACGCTCATGGGCGCCGCGGCCTTCGTCGCCGTTGCGATCGGTGCGGGAAAGGGATCGCGCCCGCGCGCGACCGCCGCCGCGCTCTCAACGCTCGTTCTCGGGGTGGGGCTCGCGGCGATTCAGATTCTCCCGGCGGCCCTCGAAATGGCGCGGTCCGCTCGTGGCGCCGGCATGCGGCCCGAGCACGGCGCTCTCTTCTGGTCCGTGCGCCCGGCGCGCGTCCTCACGCTCGTCGAGCCCCGGCTCACGGGAGATCCGGCCGGCAACGCAGCCTCGTTCTGGGGATCGGCCACGTTCGACGCGGGGAGCCCGTACTTCGAGGATCTCGCGCTCGGCCTCGTTCCCCTCCTTCTTGCGGCGGCCGCGTGGCGCGACCGCCGCGGGCGCGCGGCGCTGCTCCTCGCGTTCGCGGGAACATGTCTGTCCTTCGGCCGGTTCCTGCCCGGGTATTCGTCTCTTGCGGTGGTCCTCCCGGTCATCCGGTATCCGGAGAAGTGGTGGCTGCTCGTGACGTTCGCGCTCGCGGCCGCGGCCGCGATCGGGGTGGAGGGCGTCTTTTTCGGTGATGGGGAAGCAAGACGAGGAGCTTTCGATCTGCTTCGGACGGGGGCCATTGGAATGGCCGTCGTCTGCGGCGCGCTTCTCGTTCTGGCGATCGGCGCAGAAGATTTTCTTAGGAGGGGCTTGTGGGCTCTCGGACTGGGCGCCGGATCTACTTCTGCTGCGGCCGTGGCTTCGGCTCTCCGTCCCCTCCTCCTTCTAGGAAGTCTTAGTCTTGCTCTCATTGCCGCACTCACGTGGCTCGTCGCGCGCAACCGGCTGCCCGCGCCACTCTTCGCGGCGATTCTTTCTGTCCTGTTCATTGCCGATGCCGCGCGGCGCGTCGCGGGGACGTGTCCCGCCGGGCCGCCGGACCTTTACGGCAAAGAGACGCCCGTGGTGGCGCTCGTCAAGAAGGAGACTGGGCCCGGACGCTTCTACGATGACGGCGCGGACGACGCCCCGACCGTCGCGCGAAGGACGCGCGAGGCGGGCGGCCTCGACCTGCTGCGCCCCGCCACGGGCGTGGCTTTCGGGATCCGGTACGCGGGGGAGAACGACGTGGACCGCATGACGGCGGCCGCATCGGTGCGCTTCGCGCGAGAGACCGCGGGCCTCGCCTGGGGGGAGGAGAAGGTCGCGCGCCTGCGCCGGCTCGGGGTGGCGATCGTCCGGACGCCGGCGGCGCCCCCTGATCCGGTTGGTGTCGTCGAGTTGGGGCGCTTCGGCGGGGATCGGATCCTGCGCATCGGAGGGGCGCGCGAGGAGTTCGCGCTCCTGCCAACGGGAGGCGGACGCGTGACGGTGGGAGAACGCAACGCGAACCTCACGCGTCTCGAGGTCCACGTCGCGCTCCCCGCCGCGGTCCTTTCCGTCTCGCGGACGTTCGATCCGAACTGGCGTGCCCGCCTCGACGGGAAAGAGCTCGCGCTCCGTCTCGCGGACGGATTCCTGACGGCTGCGGACGTGCCTAAGGGAGACCACGAGATCGTGCTTCGGTACGAGAATCCCGCCTTCGGAGCCGGAGGGGCGCTGTCCTTCGCATCGCTCCTGGTCGTCGCTCTTCTCGCGCGGTCGCCGAGCCGCCCATGAAAAATCGACTCCGCGTTCACCTGCCGCTCGCGGGGGCGATTCTTCTCGCGCTCCTGCCGTTCCGCGAGTTCCTGGGCTCCCGCGTGCCGGCAGGCCGCGACCTTCTTTTCTATTTCTTTCCGCTGAAGGCGCACCTCGTCGAGGCGGTGACGCGCGGAGAGCTGCCGTGGGTGGACCGTTTTCGATGGGGCGGGTCGCCGCTGCTCGGCGCGCCTTCGGCGGCGCCCTTTGACCCGGCGAATGTTCTCTTCGTGCTCCTGCCGCTCGGCACGGCGATGAAGGCGTGGATCCTTCTCCACCTCGCCGTGGCCCTCGCGGGATTCGCCGCGTTCGCGCGGCGCCTCGGTCTCGAGAGCGCGCCGGCGGCCGTCGCCGGCCTCGTCTTCGCGCTGGCGGGTACGACGGTGTCACTCGCGGCGTTTCCGCCCACGCTATCGGCTCTCTCGATCCTTCCATGGTTCGCCGCATTCGTCTTCGACCTCGTGAGGGTGCCGGGAAGACGCACGACGTCGGCCGTCGCCGTTGCGGCCGCCCTGATTCTCCTCGCGACGTCGCCCGAATTCGTGTTCTTCGCGGTGTGCGTCGCCGTCGCGGTCTTCTTCTCGGCGCGCGGTGAAGGCGGGACGTGGCGGCAAAAGGTACGCCCACTGGCTCTCCTCGCGGCGAGCGCGCTTCTCGCCGCCGGCCTCGGCGCGATCTCACTCCTGCCGGGGGCTGCCACGGCCGCGCGCAGTATCCGGTCGCCGGGGGGCGGCATGGGCCCAGGGGCCGCGGCGATGAAGCCGCTTGCGTGGCCGCGACTTCCCGAACTTCTCGTCGACAGGGCGGTCGCAGACTGGACGGTCGCGGCGTCCGCCCCGCGCGTTCCGGACTATCCGTATCTCCCCTCCCTGACCCCGGGCCGCGTCGCGTGGGCACTCGTCCTCGCCGGGCTCCTTCGAAAGGGCCCCGGACGGATCGCGGCCGCGGGGTGCGCGCTTTTCGGAACTCTTCTCGCGCTCGGCGATGCGACGCCGGTCTTCGGCCTCGCGGCGGGCGCGCTCCCGCCTCTCGGGTGGATCCGGTACCCGGAGAAGTACATGATTCTCGCGGGCTTCGGCCTCGCCTGGCTCGCCGCGCTCGGGCTTTCCCGGCTCGCCCTGGCCATCTCGCCGCGCGCTCTGACGATCGTCCTGCCGCTCCTCGCCCTCGCCGTTTTCCTGGACCGGGAAGAAATCACGCGTCGCCTCTCGCCGGTCGAGGACGCGGCCGTGCTGACGCAGCGACCGCCTCTCCTCGCGGCGTTGCCGGAGGCCTCCGGCGACGCGCCGCCACCGCGTCTCTTCTTCAACGATGCCTACCAGCCCGCTCCGGTTTACGACACGCGCGACATCGGGGCCGCGAGCCGGGTCGGGTGCGAGACTCTCCTCCCCGCATACGCGTCGCTCTTCGGCGTCGGCTATCAATTCGAGGTCGACTACGACCTGTCGCTTTCGGCGGAGGCGTTCGAGTGGACGCGGCTTCTGTCGCGGGCGGTCCCGGAGACACCTTCGCTCGCTTTGCATTTCGTCCGGGGGGCCGGCGTGTCGGCGATCGTCAAGAGCGACCAGGGGAAGGACGGACGCTACCGCCCGCATCTCATGCGGATCGGGAACTCGGTCCCGCCGTACCGGTTCGCGGCGCACGTCGTCGCGTCCGCCGACGCGCGCTCGGTCTTCGCACGGCTTCTCGAGGACGGCTTTTCCGCCGACACGGCGTATGTCGACGCCGCGCTGCCGGGCGTTCCCGCCTCTCCCGCGGCGGGCCGGATCCTCTCCGCGGCCGACCGGCCTTCGGGACTTTTCCTCGACGTCGAGGTCGACGGCCCGGCTCCGGGCTTCCTCATGCTCTACCGTCTGCGGGAAGCCGCCGAAGAAGCGACGCTCGACGGCCGTCCGATTCCGGTCTCGCAAGTGGCGTTCGGGTTCGCGGGCCTTCCGGTGCCGCCGGGGCGCCACGCTCTGCGATTGCGGCCCGACACGCGTTGGGTGAAGATCGGGGCGTTGATTTCCGCCCTCACGGCGCTCACGCTCGCCGCCGCCCTGCTGGCCCCGCGGCGCCGCGCCTCATCCGGGAGCACATGAGCCTGGGGCCGGCCGCTCGCCGCCGCGTCGCCTTGTATGGCGGAGCGGCGGTTTTCGCCGCGCTCGCGCTGTGGGCGATTCCGGCGTTTCTGTCGCGGCTCGTGCCTGGCGTGGCGGTGCGCCGGATGGACATCGAGGCCGACGCGGCGATGGAGACCGAGGCCGTGAAGCTCCTCAGGGAGTACGTGCGCATCGACACGACGAACCCGCCCGGGCTCACACGTCCCGCGATCGAGTTTCTCGCCCGGATCCTCCGCTGCGAGGGGATTCCCGTGACGGTCACCGGCGCCGACCCTGAGCGCCCGATTCTCGTGGCGCGCCTCAAGGGCCGTACCTCCGAGGGAGCGCTCGCGCTTCACAACCACGCGGACGTCGTTCCGGCCGGAGATCCCGCGACGTGGAAGAAGCCGCCGTTCGCGGCTGAGCGCGGCGATGGCGGCGAGCGCGACCACCTCTATGGCCGGGGAACGCTCGACATGAAGGCACAGACGATCGCGAACGTCCTCGCGCTCGCGTCCCTCGTGCGCGCGGGCATCGTTCCGCTCCGCGACATCGTGTTCGTCGTGGAGTCAGGGGAGGAATCCTACGAAGAGAGCCTCGGTATGGAGTGGCTGCTGGACCATCGCCCCGACCTTCTCGCGGGCGTGACGGACGTGTTCAACGAGGGCGGCGTCAACGAGGTCAAGACCCAGCGAGTCGAACGCTTCGGCATCGAGGTCATGCAGAAGGCGATCCTTTCGGTGGACGTTCTGTCGAAGGAGCAAAAGCCGCTCGAGGATTTTGGCGCGTTCCTGAAGTCCGAGGAAGAGAAAGAGCCGATACGCGTGGTGCCCGCCGTGCGAGAGTTCCTACGCTTCATCGCGCCCTCGCGCTCGGACGTCTGGGGCCGCCGCATGATGGGCGACGCCGAAAAGCTCGGCCCCGGGACGGAGTTCTGGCAATACGTTCCCGAGGTTTACCGCTCGCTCCTCAAGGACAGCATTTACATGGGCACGATAAAGAAGGACGCGGAAGGCTTCTCCGTGCGCGTGGTGAGGACCCTCCTGCCCGGGAGCCCGGTCGCCGCCGCCCGCGCCCAGCTCGACGGCTGGGTTCGGGACCGGAAGCTCGGCCTGCGCGTCGTCATCGCGACCCCGGACTGCGTGCCGAGCCCTGCCGAGGGGCGCGCCTACCAGGCCGTGGCCGATGTGTTCAGCCTGGACGCGGAAGGCGCCCCGGTCGGGCCTTACATTCTGAGCGGCCAGTACACGTCGTCGGAGGGCATTCGCGCGCGCGGCCTTCGCGCCTACGGCGTGTCGCCGTTCGCCGTGAGCATCTACGATGCGTTGACGATTCATCACGAGAACGAGCGCATTTCCCTGCCGTTCTTCGTCGACGGGATCGAGCGGATGAGACGCGTCCTTCTCGAGTTCGCGACCGCGCCCTGAACGGGCCGGCTGCTACACTCCGGAGCTCGGGGCCGCTGGCACGCTCCTCGCGTCATCGAGGTACCCCGTGCCGGCCCGGCCGGGCATCCCGTTCAGGAGTACCGATGAAAGTCTCATTCGTTTTCTTCGCGGGCCTGGCGCTCGCGGCGCTTCCGGCGGCCGCGCAGGTGCAGGTGCAGACGACGCAGGTCGGACCCACGCCCGGAGCGACCACGCCCGGCACCGGCGCACCGGCCCCGCAGCCCACCCCGCCACCCTGTCCCGGTATGGCCGGCCTCGAGGTCGGCCAGACCCGCACATTCTCGTTCGAGCGCATGGCGCTCCACGAGCCGGCGAAAAAGACGGTCACGCGCGACCTCAAGATCGTGCACACGCCGGCGGGACGCCCATGGACGGTCGACGTCGCGTACGCCTCCGACGCGCTCGACGCGAAAGTCGTCGCACTTCATTACCTGCTCGACCCGCCGTCGGGCCTTTACGAGGGCATCCTCGAGAGGTATGGCAAGGGAACGCCCGTCGCGTCCGAACCGGGCGTGTCGTCGTGGGACATCCGTCACTGCGGCGTGCGCATGCGTTACCGGACGGGGATGTCGGACAAGCAACGCCGCGTGGAGGAGCTCTGGGTGGAGCCCCTGACGGCGAGAAACGCCACGGCCAAGAAGCGCTGACCGATCTCCGCCGCACGATGAGGCGCGCGCTCTCGGTGCCGGACGCGGCTCCTTGAACTAGACTTCCCGCATGAGCGTCTCGATGACCGGCACACTGACCTCGCCCACGTCCACCGAGCTGCGCCACGGCCCGTCCGGAGCGCTTCTCGAGACCACGGCGCCGAAGGACAACGGCGGCGATGGAAGCCGTTTCTCGCCCACGGACCTCTGCGCCGCCTCGCTGGCCTCGTGCGCTGCGACGACCCTGAGCCTCTACGCGACGCGCAGCGGGATTCCGCTGACCGGCATCACGTTCCAGATCGAGAAGCACATGACGGCCGAGCCTCCGCGGCGCATCGCGAAGCTCGTGGCGCGTTTTCGCGTCTCGTCCCCGTGCGGCGATGAGGACTTCAAGAAGCTCGTCAACGCAGGCAAGACCTGTCCCGTGAAGCGCTCGCTGCACCCCGACGTTCTCATCGAGGAGGTCTGGGAGCGGGGTTGAACGCCGCCAACGAGGCGGCCCAGTACCAGGTTCTCGATCTCGAGTGAGTCAGCCGACTCCGACGCCATGCTTGAGGACGAGGCCCGTGAGCTCGTTCCCGTCAGCTCACGCCCGTCGACGAAGACGAGACGAACGCCGGCGAGACGCCGAGGCGCGCGAGGGCACGCTCCCAGAGCCCTTCGACGTCGTGCGTGAAGACGAGCGCGGGGTCCCATGGCAGGACGAGCCATGTCCCTTCCTCCATCTCGCTCTCGAGCTGGTCCGCCGCCCAGCCCGAGTAGCCGAGGATCAGGAGGCCGGCCGTGCCGGATGCCGGCGGCGCGGAGAAGAGCTTCGGAAGAATCTCTGCGGCGACCGAGACGCGCAGGCCGGGCGCCATCTCGACGGACTCGACGCCGGGCATTTCGTCGCCGAAGAGCGCGACGAGGCCGTTCGTGAAAATGGGTCCGCCGACGCGCAGCGGCGTTTCCGGGTGGATCGCGGTGTCGAGAGGCGGGGCGAGAAGCGAGACGGCGGGCTCGCCGAGGAGCCGGTTCACGACCCAGCCGAGCGCCCCCTCGCGCGTGTGATGGCCCATGACCACGACTGTTTTCGCGAAGTTCGGATCGAGCATCACGGGCGCGGCGAGAAGCAGGTAGGGCGTCGTCAGGGTCTCGACCACGCGCGGAGACTAGCGCGGCCAGCCGTCCCGCCCCAAGCGGCGCCCCGGAACCCCTAGTCCTCGAGGTACGTGTATTGCGAGAGGATCTGCTCGAAATCCTTCGCGATCGCCTTGGCCTCGGGCTCCTTGACCTTCTTGCGCTCGGTGGCGCGGCGAAGCTGGCGCCAGATGCCGTCGAGGAGCTCGTCGCGGTCGTAGTTCATGTACGAGAGGACGCGCTCGCACGACTCGCCCGGGAGGACGTCCTGGATGCGCGTGCGTCCATCCTCGTCCACGCTCCCCAGCACCTCGTGCGCCTCGCCGAAGAGGTTGTGGAGGTCTCCGAGAACGTCCTGATACGCCCCGACGAGGCAGAAGCCGATGTAATAGGGCGTGCCCTTCCGGAATTCGTGGAGAGGCAGCGCTTCCTTGATGTCCCTGAGGTCGATGAACTTCTCGATCTTGCCGTCCGAGTCGCACGTGATGTCCGCGAGCGTGCCCTTTTCAGTCGGCCTTTCGCGCAGCCGGTGGATCGGGAGGATCGGGAAGAGCTGGTCGATCGCCCAGACGTCCGGCAGGGACTGGAAGACCGACATGTTCATGACGTACTTGTCGGCCAGCATGACCTCGAGCTGCTCGAACTCCTCGGGGATGTCCTTGAGCGTGTGGAGATGCCGCCGGATGCGGTCGCAGATGTTCCAGTAGAGGATCTCGCCTTTGCTCCGGTCCTCGAGCGAGACGTAGCCGAGATTGAAGAGGGTGAAGAGCTCCTCCTTGTACTGGAGCGCATCGTGGTAGCTCTCGCGCATGGTTTTCGCCGTGACGCCCTGCCAGACGTCGTACATCTCGCGCACGACGTGATTCTCGTCGCCGTCGAGCTTCACGGTGCGGCCCTGTTCGATGCGGTCCGCCACGTCGAGGACGTTCGTCACGAGAACCGAGTGGTAGGCCGTGATCGCGCGGCCCGACTCCGTGACGAGCGTCGGGACCGGAACCTTCTCTTCGTCGCAGATCGACTTGATCGTGTAGACGATGTCGTTCGCGTACTCCTGAACGGTGTAGTTCATCGAGGAGTCGAACGCCGTCTTGCTGCCGTCATAGTCCACGCCGAGCCCGCCGCCGAGGTTCAGGAACTTCACCTCCACGCCCGACCGGTACAGCTTCGCGTAGACGCGGCCCGCCTCCTTGATCGCGTTCTTGATCTTGCGGATGTCGGTGATTTGCGAGCCGATGTGGAAGTGGAGCATGACGAGGCTGTCGAGCATCTTCCGGTGGCGGAGGATCTCGACGGCCTCAAGCATCTCGGTCGTCGTGAGGCCGAATTTCGCGGCCTCGCCGCCCGACTTCGCCCATTTGCCCGAGCCGCGTGCGTAGAGCTTGCTGCGCATCCCGATCAGGGGCTTCACGCCGCGCTTCTTGGCGACGTCGAGGATGCGCTCGAGCTCGGAGACCTTCTCGAGGATGAGGACCACGGTCTTGCCCATCCGGATGCCGTTCAGCGCGAGCCGGATGAACGAGTCGTCCTTGTAGCCGTTCGCCGTGATGAGGCAGTCCGAGCCGAGGTCCTGCGAAAGGGCCGCGAGAAGCTCGGGCTTGCTCCCGGCCTCGAGGCCGTAGCCGTACTTGCGGCCGGACTGGATGATCTCGCGCACGACGATTTTCTTCTGGTTCACCTTGATCGGGAACACGCCGCGAAAGACGCCGTCGTATTCGTACTCCTTGATGGCGCGCAGAAAGGCCTCGTTGAGCTCCTTCACGGCGGCGTCGAGGATCTGCGGGAACCGGATCACGACCGGCGTCGAGATGCCGCGCAGCGCGACATCGTCGATGACGGCCTTGAGATCCACGAAGCGGTGGTTCTCACGCGTCGGGTGGACGAGGAGATTTCCGTCGTCCGAGACGGAGAAAAAGCCCTTGCCCCAGTTCTCGATGCCGTAGAGCTTCTCGGCCTCGGCGAACTTCTCGGGGACGCGGACGCGGGAAGGCTTCGGGGCCTTCGAGCCCCGGGAGACTGCGGCGCTGCTCGACATCGCGCGAATCTTACGCAGGGAAGGCCGGATGGTGTCGAAAATTTCGGCGGTAGGATGATCCTTGGTGAAAGTCCCCGTTCACGTCCTGTCCGGTTTTCTCGGCGCCGGGAAGACGACCGCCGTGAAGGACCTTCTCGCGCGCCGGGCCGAACGCGAGCGGATCGCGGTCGTGGTGAACGAGTTCGGAACGCTCGGGGTGGATGGGGCGCTCCTGTCGGACTGCGCGAGCTGCATCCTCCGGGAGGTGCCGGGCGGCTGCGTTTGCTGCACCGCGATGGCCGATCTCGAGGCCTCGCTCGAGGAGGTGTCGGATCTCGTGGCGCCCACCCGCTTCGTCCTCGAGCCGACGGGGCTCGCGAGGCCGTCCGAGCTCGTCGACCTCCTGCGCGGCCCGCGCTGGGCGACCCGGTTCGACGTGAGACCGGTGATCACGCTCCTCGATCCGCAGCAGGACCCAAGGCAAGCGTACGCCTCGAGCCCCCTGTTCCGGGATCAGGTCGACACCGGCGACATCCTCGTCGTGAACCGGTGCGACCTCGCGTCGAAGGCCGAGATCCGCGCCGCGAAGGAATTCGCGAACGGCCTCGTCCCCGCGAAGCTCCTCGTCGTCAAGGCGTCGCGCGGAGCGCTTCCCGATGCCGTCTGGGACCTCGAGAGGCCGGCGCCGCCGCCGGGCACGACGCTCCTCGGAACCCGGCACGCGCACGCCCACGGCGATTCTCTCGAGGGCCACGTGGGCCGGGGAATCGCGCATCCGCCGGAACGCGTGTACGACGCGGACCTCCTGCTCGCGGTTCTCCGGCGTCTGAAAGGCGGTGCCCTCACGCGCGGTCACGTGGCACGGGTGAAGGGCCTCTTTCACACGACCGCCGGCTGGTGCGTCCATGAGATCGCCGGCGGCCGCCTCACGACGGCGGAGACTTCGTGGAGGCGCGACAGCCGCGTGGACGTCATCCTGAAGGCGCCGGACCCCGGAGATTTCGACGCGCTCGAAGCCGCGCTAAAAGACGCGCTCGTGCCGAGAGGCGCTCCGCTCCTGGTTCTCGAAGACGGTGCGGGCGCGGCCCGCGCGTTCGACCCGCGGGGATTCGAAGCCCTCGCGGGGGCGCTGTCGCCGGTGGCTCCGCCCGAGGGCGGGGCGCGGGCGTTCCGGCTCGGCGACCTCCTGGCGCATGCCGGGGTCGCGCGCGCCGCCGACTGGATGTGGCTCGTCATGGACTTCGGCCTCTTCGGCGTGGGTGGCCCCCGGCACATCCTCGAGAAGGGCGTCATATTCGCGGGCGAGGGCGGCTTCCGCTACGTCCTTTCCGACGACGCGGCCCGGGGCGCCGAGGACGAGGTGGACGCCTGCCGCGATCTCACGAACGTCTGCGGCGTGCGCCTCGCGGAGGCGCCGGGGGCGGCCGAAGGAGCCCCGGCGTGACGGCGAAGTCCGGGTTGCTCCTTTATGGCGCGAACGGCTACACGGGGAAGCTCATCCTCGACGTGGCGCTCCGCGAAGGGCTGCGGCCCGTCCTGGCCGGTCGCCGCGCGGATGCCGTCGAGCCGATCGCAAAGGCCCACTCTCTCCCGAGCCTGTGCTTCGCCCTGAACGACCCCTCCACCATGTCGCGGCTGCTCGAGCCCTTCTCGGCCCTGCTCCTCGCGGCGGGGCCGTTCTCGAGGACCAGCGCTCCGGCGCTCGAGGCCTGCCTGCGCGCGAAGACCGCGTATCTCGACATCACGGGCGAGGTGGACGTCTTCGAATCGGCCTTCGCGCGCGACGCGGACGCGAAGAACGCGGGAATCGCGGTTCTTCCCGGAACCGGTTTCGACGTCGTGCCGTCGGACTGCCTCGCGAAGGCCTTGTCCGAAGCGCTGCCCGGCGCCACGTCGCTCGCCCTCGCGTTCCGCGGCTTCGAGATGAGCGCGGGCACGATGAAGACGATGGTCGAGAGCATTCCAAAGGGAGGGCTCGCGCGCGTGGACGGCAGGCTCGTACGCGTGCCCGCGGCCCAAAAGACGATGGAGATCCCGTTTCCCGACAAGCTGCGGCTCGCGATGACGATCCCGTGGGGCGACCTTTCGACGGCTTTCCGCTCGACCGGCATTCCGAACATCGAGGTCTACATGGCCGTCCCGCCCTCGGCGGTCTCGAGCGCGCGGCGGATGCGCCGGTTTGCACCGCTCGTCGGCCTTCCGTTCGTCCAGTCGTTCCTCATGCGGCGCATCGAAAGGCGCGTGGTGGGCCCGACGGCGGAAGAACGCGCGCGCGAGCGCTCCTTCCTGTGGGGGCGCGTCGCGAACGTTGAGCGGTCCGTCACTGGCACGCTCGAAACGCTCGAGGGCTACGCGCTCACGGCTGAGACGAGCGTGGCGATCGCCAAGCGCGTTCTCGAGGGCGACGTTTCGCCCGGCGTCCACACGCCGTCGCAGGCCTTCGGGGCGCGCTTCATCGAGACGATCGCCGGCTCGAAGCTTACGATCGGACCCACCGCATGACGCCCCTCCGACTCGTCGTGCGCCATCTCACGAGCCGCCCGCTGCGAAGCGTGCTCACGATCGCGGCCATCGGCCTCTCGGTGGGCCTCGTGGGATTCCTCGTCCTCGTGAACGGGGCGCTCCGGAACGACTGGTCGGAGAACATGGGCAAGCGCGTGATGGTCGCCGCGAAAACGTCGTTCTTCGATAGGCTTCCCATGGCGTACCTCGCGAAGATCGAGGACATCCCGGGAATCAAGCGCGTCTGCCCCTTCGACTTCCTTCTCGGCTTCTACCACGACAACCGTCCTGAGAATCAGGTGCCGATCCAGTCGGCGCCCGCCGACGCGTTCCTCGAGGTCTACATCGAAGCCAAGGTTCCGGCCGCGCAGGCCGCCGCCTGGAAGGCGGACCCGACGGGCTCGATCGTGGGGCCGATCCTCACGAAGCATTTCGGCTGGAAGGTCGGCGACCGGATCGTCCTCAAGGCGCCCGTGCCGGGCGGTGTCGTCGAGACCACGATCCGCGGGGTCATGGAGTACAAGCTGGACAACGGCGTCTACGTGCACCGCAAGTATTTCGAGAACCTCACGGGCGATCCGGGGCAGGTCGGGATGTACTGGATTCTCGCAAAAACGCGCAACGACGTCCCGAAGATCACGGCCGAGATCGAGCACCGGCTGGAGAACGCCCCGGTGCCGATTCGCGCGATGAGCGAGAAGCAGTGGCAGCTCCAGTTCATGGAGATGCTCGGCAACGTTCGGGCGCTCCTCGGCGGAATCGGGCTCGCGACGGCGTTCACGCTTTTCCTCATCACGAGCAACACCCTCGCGATGTCGGCGCGCGAGCGCCGGAGCGAGACGGCGCTCCTTCGCGTGCTCGGCTTTCCACGCGTGACCGTCGTCCGCCTCCTGCTGCTCGAAGGCGCGCTTTTCGCGGTCTTTGGCGCAGCTCTCGGCCTCGGGTTCATGGCCGTCTTCGCGCGCCTCGTCGGCGCGGGCCTCGAGGACACCCAGTGGGCCGGGATCGGCGCGCTCCTTGAGATCGACGCCGCGTCGGTCGCGCTCGTTCTCGGCCTTTCGGCGGTGATCGGGCTCGGAGCGTCCCTCGTGCCGGCGTTCAACCTGTCGCGCCGGCCGATCGTGTCGCTGCTGAGGGAGGCGGCGTAGGGCAGCGCCCGGTCCTCGCTCATAATCTCGACATGAGGTCGCTTTTTCCCGAGGTCGAGCCCTTCCGATCCTTTCGTCTGCGCGTCTCCGGGATCCACGAGCTGCACATCGAGGAAGCCGGGAATCCGTCGGGACCGCCCGTCATTTTCTTTCACGGCGGCCCCGGCGCGGGCATCTCGCCCCTTCACCGCCGGTTCTTCGATCCCGCGTTCTGGCGGGTCGTCCTGTTCGATCAGCGCGGCTCGGGGAAGTCGACGCCTCTCGGCGAGCTGCGCGAGAACACGACGGGAGACCTCGTGGAGGACGCCGAGCGCATCCGGACGCATCTCGGCATCGAGAAGTGGCTCGTGTTCGGTGGGTCGTGGGGCTCGACGCTCGGCCTCGCTTACGCCGAGCGGCATCCCAACCGCGTCACGGGGCTCATCCTCCGTGGGATTTTTCTCGCTCGGAAGTCCGAGCTCGAATGGAGCTTCACGGATGGGGTGCGGCGCATCTGGCCCGACGCGTGGGAGGCTTTCGTGGCGCCTCTAACGCCGAGCGAACGCGGGTCCATCGTGCGCGCCTACTACCGCCGCCTCACCTCGGAGGATCCGGCGGAGCGAAAGGCCGCCGCGCTCGCGTGGAACACCTTCGAGGGGATCGCGAGCCACCTCGTCCCGGACCCCGCGCCTCCCGCCGAAAAGGACGTTCCGCATGAGATCGCGGTCGCGCGCATCGAAGCCCACTACTTCATGAACGAATCGTTCCTCGAGACGGACGACCAGCTCCTGCGCGATGTCTGGCGCCTGCGCGCGCTCAGAGGAGTTATCGTCCAGGGACGCTACGACCTCGTCTGTCCGATGCAGTCCGCGTGGGAGCTCGCGGCCGCCTGGCCCGAGGCGCGGCTCGTCGTCGTGCCGGCGGCTGGCCACGCGGCGGACGAGCCCGGCATCGCGCGCGCGCTCGTCGAGGCGACCGAGGCGTTCAAGGCTTCCACGACGCCCTGACCGGATTATCCCCGGTCGAGGCGCGCCATCAGGAGCTCGCGCTGCAGGACGAGCTCCTTCGGCATCGTGGCCTTGAGCTTCGTGAAGAACTCCTCCTGGTCGGCGAGCTCGGCCTTCCAGGCCCCGATGTCGATGGACTCGGCCTCGTCCACGTCCTCCAGCGGCACGGACATGCCCGAAAGGTCGAACTCGGCCTGGTGTGGCACCCAGCCGAGCGCCGTTTCCCAGCCGCCGGTGCGGCGGTGGGCCCGGTCGATGATCCACTTCAGGACGCGCATGTTCTCGCCGAAGCCGGGCCAGAGGAAACGCCCGTCCGCGCCCTTACGGAACCAGTTCACTTGAAAAATCTTCGGCAAGTCCTTGATGGCCGTCGCCATCTCCAGCCAGTGGTCGAAGTACATCCCCATGTCGTAGCCGCAGAAGGGGAGCATCGCCATAGGGTCGCGGCGCACGACGCCGACCTTGCCGGTGGCGGCTGCCGTCGTCTCCGAGCCGAGCGTGGCGCCCATGTAGACGCCGTGTACCCAGTTGAATGCCTGAACGACGAGCGGAATGGTCGTGGAGCGGCGGCCGCCGAAGACGATGGCCGCGATGGGCACGCCCTCCGGGTCGGTCGCGTGCGACGACAGATGTGGGTTGTTCGTCATGGGCGCGGTGAAGCGGCTGTTCGGATGCGCTGCCTTCTCCGCCGATCCCTTCCTCCACGGCCGCCCCTGCCAGTCGATCAGCTCCTCGGGCACGTCGCCGTCCTTGCCCTCCCACCACACATCGCCGTCATTCGTCATGGCCACGTTCGTGTAGATCGTGTCGTGGGCGATCGTTCTCATCGCGGTAGGGTTCGTGGCGCAGTTCGTGCCGGGCACCACGCCGAAATAGCCCGCTTCCGGGTTGATGGCCCAGAGCCGCCCGTCCGGGCCCGGGCGCATCCAGCAGATGTCGTCGCCCACGGTCCAGACCTTCCAGCCGTGGAAGCGCTTCGGCGGGATGAGCATGGCGAAGTTCGTCTTGCCGCAGGCGCTGGGGAAGGCCGCAGCGACGTACGTCTTCTCGCCGTGCGGGTCTTCGACACCAACGATCATCATGTGCTCGGCCATCCAGCCCTCGCGCCGGCCGAGATACGAGCCGATGCGAAGAGCGAGGCACTTCTTTCCGAGAAGGACGTTCCCGCCGTATCCGCTGCCGATCGACCAGACGGTGTTGTCCTCCGGGAAGTGGCAGATGAACCGGCGGTCGGGATTCACGTCGAGCATGGAGTGGAGGCCCCGGCTGAAGTCGTTCGAGCCGCCGAGCGCGTCGAGCGCGCTCTGGCCCATGCGCGTCATGATTCCCATGTTCAAAACGACATAGAGACTGTCCGTGAGCTCCACGCCGATCTTCGCCATCGGGGAGCCGATTGGCCCCATGAGGTACGGCACGACGTAGAGAGTGCGGCCGTTCATCGAGCCGTCGAAAAGCCGGCCGAGCTTTTGGTACGCATCTTCCGGCGACATCCAGTTGTTCGTGGGACCCGCTTCCTCCTTCGTCCTCGTGCAGATGAAGGTGAGCTGCTCGACGCGCGCCACGTCGTTCGGGTTGGAGCGATGGAGAGTGCAGCCCGGCAGCTTCTTCTGGTTGAGCGGGATGAGGATTCCGAGGCGCACCGCGTCGCGCGTCAGCGCGTCCTTTTCGGCGGCCGATCCGTCGCACCAGACCACGCGATCCGGCTTCGTGAGCCGAGCGCACGTTTCGATCCACGAGAGGAGATGGGTGTTCCGCGAAAGCGGAGTGCCGATGCCGGTCGCGAATGCTGAGCTCATGGGACTCCTTGGGGGCGTCGGCCGTACGGGCGGCGCGCAGCCGAAAAATAGCACGGGCGCCTTTTCTGCTACGGTGGCCAGGTGCATCGCCTCGTGCGCCTCTACCCCAGGAAAGCGGGCTCTTTCGCGGTGGGAGCCCTTGCGCGGATGCGCCTTCCCGAAGGTCTGCGCCGCCCGCTCCTCGGCCGGTTCGCGGCCGCGTTCGGCGCGAACCTCGACGAGGCTCAGAAAGACCTCGGCGCGTACGTCTCGTTCCTCGATTTCTTCACGCGACGGCTGAAGCCGGGAGCAAGGCCTCAGGCCCCCGCCGTGCCGGGCGGGATCAACTCGCCGGTCGACGGCCTCGTGATCGCCGAGGGCCGCGTGAAGGAGGGCACGCTCATCCAGGCCAAGGGGCTCGAGTACCGCCTCGGCGAGCTGCTGGACGGGGATCCGCTCACTTCGGAATTCGCGCGCGCGCGCTACACGGCGCTCTACCTCGCGCCGAAGGACTATCACCGCATCCACGTCCCTCTCGCGGGTTTTTGCATCGCGGTGGGACGCGTGGAAGGCGAGCTCTGGCCCGTGAATGCCGCGTCCACGGCCTCGACGCCGCGCCTTTACGTGAGGAACCGCCGCGCTTACTGGATCGCGCGCGGCGCGCGAGAAGCCGAGGGCCTCGCCGTGGCCGCTGTCATGGTGGCGGCGACGCACGTGGGCGGCGTCGTCGTGGACCCACGCTGGCTCAAAGGCCGCGTCCTGCCGCGCCGCGGCCGGCTTGAGGTGGCGAATCTCCCGTGTGCGAGCGGTGACGACCTCGGCGCGTTCGAGCTCGGCTCGACGGTGGTCCTCCTCGTCGGGGGATCGAAGGCGGACGTTTGGGATCTGACACGCGGCCTCGGGCCGGTGAAGGTGGGGGAGCGGCTCGGGGGCTTCACCGGCCAGGCCCCGTCGACCGGGCGTCCCGCCGACCCGATGCCCTAAACTCTCCTCGCCAACGTCAGGAGCAATCTCCATGAATCGGCGGTCGACGCAGCTTCTCGGTGTTCTGGCGAGCGTCTTCGCTGCGAGCCTTCGGAGATGAAGAAGGCCTGTGAGAGCGTCGTCGGCCCGATCGCCGAGACGATGCTCGACCTGCTCTCGAAGGTCGAGCCCGAGTACCAGGAGAAGGTGCAGCGCAACGTCGTGCTCGCGGGCGGCGGCTCCCGGATGCCCGGGCTCGCCGCCGCGCTTGAGAAGTCGTTCGCCGAGCTGGGCGGGGGCCGCGTGCGTGCCGTAAAGGACCCCGTTTTCGCGGGGTCGAATGGCGGCCTCGCCATCGCGCTGGACGCGCCGGAAGGCGACTGGGAGCCGCTCTCGGCATGAGCCCGCTCGACAGCGGCTTTCCGCGCGATTCCGGGCCGAAGAAGCGAATGCTCCCGTCGGTGACCGATGTCGTCGGCGAGCTCGCCAAGGCCGTCTCCGCGGACCCGGCGGTGCTGTCCAAGGCCGCGCGGAGCGTGGTCGCCGAGGAGCTCGCGAAGGTGAAGCAGGGTTTCGAGGCGGCGCCGCTCGACGTCCTCGTCAAGCGGGCGCGCCTGCAGCTGGAGCTGGAGCTGGATTTCGCTCCGCCGCCGCCGGCCGGCCCCGAGCGGTTCTTCCTGCGAGCGCCGACACCGCTCGCGCGGCATGAGCCCGCGGTGAAGTCCATGTCGGAGATGCCGCCTCGGCTCGAGATTTTCGAAGACCACGACAGCACCCAGCTGGCCATGGAGGAGTTCAGGTTCAAGGCGGCGGAACGTCCGGCCCCGGCGCCCGCCCGCTCGAGCCGCAAGGGCTGGCTCGTGGCGCTCGTGAGCGTCCTCGCGATCGGAGCGGGCCTGGCATGGGCCGTGCGCGAGTACGTCTTCAGGGGCGAGATCGTCAGGAGCGTCGCACCCGCCGCGCGGAAGAAGCCCGACGTGGCGCCTCCCGCGAGCGCGGCGCCCGTGCCGGCGCCCACGGCCGCGCCTGCTCTCGTCGCGAAGCCGGTGGCTCCGTCGCCGAAGGCCACTCCCGTTCCGACGGTGCAGGCGGCGGCCGGTCCTCCCTCAGGCGCAGCGGTCCCGAAGGGTCGCGCGGCGGTGCTGCTGACGCCCGACTGGGCGGGAAAGCCGGTTGTCTACGTCATCCACTTCTCGTCGCACAAGGATCGCGAAAGCGCGACGAAAGAGGCGCAGAAGCTCGGCGCCGCGCTCGGCGCTCCCGAACATGCCGTCGAGGTGGATCTCGGCGAAAAGGGGATCTGGTACCGCGTCGTGATCGGCGAGTTCGCCGACATGGACTCCGCGCGCGCGTTCCGCGCCGACCTTGAGGCGAAGAAAACGCCCGGCATGGGCTTCGTCTACGAGATGCGGGGGCGCTGAGGGCGGAGCGCTCTCCTCTTCACGCTTGACATCTGATGCGTGATGCGTGATGACACCCGTATGAGAACGACGCTCGAGATCGACGACGACGTCCTGCAGGCGGCGAAGGAGATCGCGGCCAATCGCTCGACCACGGCCGGACGAATCCTGTCGGAGCTGGCGCGAAGGGCGCTCGAGCCCGGAAGGTCGCCGCGGGTGCGCAACGGTGTTCCGTTAATTCCGCGCCGGCCGAAGGGGAGCGTTCGCCCGACGATGGCTCTCGTCAACCGGCTCCGGGACGAGGCGTGACGCGTGTCGCCCTCCTCGACGTCAACGTCCTCGTCGCGTTGTTCGATCCGGATCACGTGCACCACGAAGCCGCGCACCGGTGGTTCGGCGCCAACCGCCAGGATGGCTGGGCCACCTGCCCGATCACCGAGAACGGGCTCGTGCGGATTCTCTCGAACCCCGCCTACATGGCCAGCCCCGAGACGCGGGGAGCGATCGTCCGTCGCCTCGGCGAATTCTGCGCGAGCGGCGGCCACGCCTTCTGGCCGGACGAGATCTCGCTTCGCGACCCGGGTCTTTTCCGGTGGAGCGCGCCCGTGGCTCATCAGAAGCTGACGGACGTCTACCTGCTGGGTCTTGCCAGGAGCAGAACGGGAAGACTCGCCACATTCGACCGGGGTATCCCCGTCGCGTCCGTGGTCGAAGCCGACCGCGGAACCCTCGAAGTGATCCCGGCCTGAGAGGTTGCGAAAAGAAAAGGGCCGCGCGTCGCGCGGCCCGAAGTCCAGGGGAAAAGGCCGTCAGAACGACGGCTGGAAGCTGCGGATGACGTCCGCGACGGTCGGCTGCGGTTTGCCGGCGAGGGCTTTCACCTTGACGGCGGCGAGGCGGTCGAGGAGCGTGGGCTCGGAGACGTCGTAGAGAACGCCGGTCGTCATGAACTCCGCCTCGCGCGTGTACGTGAGCGCCGCCGCACGCGATGAGGTGTCGTGATTCTCGGGGAGCTGCCTCTGCTTCGCCTTGAGCGTCTTGAACAGGTCGTCGCCGCGCCAGGTGACGCAGGGAGACATGAGGTTCAGGAACGCGAAGCCCTTGTGCGAAAGGGCTTTCACCATGAGCTCGACAGTGCCCTTGAGGTCGCCCGAGAAGGCCCGCCC
>Ga0208080_1000107_pt1 | contig 39768 bp, 37 predicted proteins | sample NGESurdeep092012_3_FD_184476 | JGI IMG/M metagenome (GOLD analysis project Ga0208080, IMG submission 184476) | Arctic peat soil microbial communities from Barrow, Alaska - NGEE Surface sample 210-3 deep-092012 (SPAdes) | ecosystem: Environmental > Terrestrial > Soil > Wetlands > Peat ...
CGCCCTACGCCGGCGCCCCGCCGTACGGCGTCGACGTGGCAGGCGTGCGGGCGGTGGCCGGCACGCTCGCCGACCAGCTGGCGGACCAGAGCCGGGATGGCGGCCAGGATGGCGGACCGGTGTCGATCCCGGTGGTGCGGCTGCGCGCCGCGCCCTGACTGCGAGGGTCGCCCAATAGCCGGTCAGTCGCAGCCGCGGGTCCCAACCGGCGTTGTGGCCGTGGCCCCGGTGCGGGCGTCGGCGGCCACTTCGGCCCCGGTGAGCGCGTAGCCGGTCTGCGGATCATCGACCGCCGCGGCGAACACCACGCCGTATACCGAGCCGTCCGGCGCCAGCAGCGGCCCGCCGGAGTTGCCCGGGCGGACGACGGCGCGCAGGGCATAGACCTCGCGGGTGACCGTGCGGTCCTGGTAGATGTTCGGGCCCCGAACCTGCTCCCGGGACCTGACCCGGGCGGCCACGGCGGTGAACGGGCCGCCCTGGGGATAGCCGGCGACCACGGCGCTGTCGTTGCTCGAGGCCACGCCGGCGAAGGCCAGCGCCGGCCGACCCAGACCGGGGACCGCCAGCACGGCGACGTCCCGATCGGCGTCGAAGAGCACGACCCGGGCGGGCATCGTCCGCGTGCCGACCTGCACCTTGGGTGCCTCCACCCCGGCGACCACATGGGCGTTGGTCATCACCCGCTCCGGGGCGTAGACGAAGCCGCTGCCTTCCAGCTGCCGCGAGCACGTCCGGGCGTTCCCAGTGATCTTGAGTACGTCGTCCCTGGCCGACTGCACCGCGCGGCTGCCCAGAACGGCTTCATCGGGCACCGCCGCCGGCGCGGCCGAGGGACGGCCGATCCCGCCAAAGATCTCCGGCAGTCCCTGCAGGTCGACCAACCGACGAAATGAGGAGAACCACAGCCGGGCATCGGCCGGCATGACCGCATCCATCGCGGTCAGCACCCGCGACTGGCGGATCTGCCGAACCAACTCCGGTAACGGCGAGCTCACCACCACGGTGGCGAGCAGCCACGCGACCACCAGCACCACGGTGGCGGACAGAACCGCCCCGCCGGCGGAGTCCAGCACCCGCACCGGCGACCAGGTCAGGCGCCGGCGCACGGCCACACCCAGCGCGGTGGCGACCACGTGCCCCACCGCCGCCGCCACGAGCACTATTGCCAGCGCGACCAACGGCCGGGCGGTCGTCCCGGCGACGGAGCCGGCGAAGGCCGTGGCCAGCCGCATGCCCAGCAGGGCGCCACCGGCAAAGCCGACGAAAGCGAGCACGCCGAGCAGCAGACCGCGGCGGTAGCCGGCCAGAGCCGAGAGGACAACGGCGCCGATGAGCACGACATCGAGTACGTCCCCAGACACGCCCAAAGCCTACGGGTGCGGTGGCAGCTACCTGCGCGTCGCAGTACGGGTGGCGCCGCTGCCCGCCAGCGGCACTGCGCCCGGCGGCAACTGCGGCCAGCTACGGCGAGGTCGAGGTGGCGCTGGGCGTTTGCGCCGGAGCTGCCGAGCGGCTCGGCGTCGGACTCGGCCCGGACGCCTGACCGGAGGGCGAAGCCGGCGTCGAGGTGCGCGCGCCCGGACTGGGCGACGCGGACGGGGCCGGGCTGGTCGGCGACGGCGAGCGGGGTGTCTCGCTCGGCGTGGGTGTCGGCGTCCGACGGACCGGCGTGGGGACCGGTGAGACGATGACCGGAACGGAGGTTGTGACTGCAGGTACCGGTACCGGTTCCGGCCGGACGCCGAGGTAGAGCGCGAGTGTGGCCACGAAGAGGACGACGAGCGCGATCGTCGAGGGTCTAAACCGCTCGATCACGGCTGGGCGCCGGTCGGCTGGGCCGTGTCGAGGTCCGTGGGAATGGTGATGCCCTCGCGCCGGAACGCGACCGCGATGCCTGCCCGGAGGTCCCGGCCGACGTCGAACTGCTTGCCCGGCAGGCAGCGGGCCACCACCCGGATCCGGAACTCGTCCACCTCAATGCTCTCCACCCCCATCACCGTCGGCGGGTCGAGCAGCAGCGGGCGCAGCTCGGGGTCGGCGTAGGAGTCGATGCCGACCTGATGCAGGATCTCGGTTGCCCGGCCCACGTCCACGGTGGCGGGGATCGGTACGTCGATCACCGCCCGGGCCCAGTCGCGGGAGAGGTTGGTGACCTGGGCGACCTGGCCGTTAGGCACGATGATCACCTCGCCGTCGACCGACCGCAGCCGGGTGATCCGCAGCGTCACGTCCTCGACCGTCCCGGTCGCCGCGGTGGCGACCCCGACGGCGGAGATGCGGATCACATCACCGAACCCGTACTGGCGCTCGGCGATGATGAAGAAGCCGGCCAGGATGTCCTGCACGATCCGCTGCGCGCCGAACCCGAGCGCCACCCCGACCACGGTCGCCGGCGCCACTAGCCCGTTGATGGGGATGTTCAGCCGGACCACAATCAGCACCGCGGTCACGCAGTAGATCAAGACCAGGGTGACCCAGGTCAACACCTGGATCAAGGCGTGCCGGTGCTTTGCCGCCTCGGACCGCACCAAGGCATCGGTGCTGTCGTCGCGGGCGTCGATCCGCTCGGTGAGGCGCCGCCCGGCCCAGGTCGCGATCCGGGTCAGCAGCACCGCGCCGATGACGAACAGCACGATCTCAAGACCGTTGCCACGCGCCCACCGGCTGGCGTCGGTCAACGGGGCGATAGCGAGGAACATCGGGTCCGAGTATGGCTGTCCGGTGCGGCACGCAACCGGGCAGGGTGGCGACCCGTTGCCGGCCCCGTCATGCCAGGCAAGTGCGCCGCGGGTTACCGCACGACGAAGGCGCCGGTCATCCCCATCCGCTCGTGGTAGGTGCAGACGAACGGCACCGAGCCCGGCTGGGCCAAGGTGAATCGCAGCGTCGCACTCTGTCCGCCGTCGAGGAAGTCGACCGCCGCCCCGGGTACGCCGCGGGCGACCAGGTTGTGCGGCACCTTGCCGACGTTGCGGACCGTGACCTCGATCGGCCCGGGGCTCATCTGCACGGTCGCGGGGACGAACGTGTAGTTGTCGTTGGCCGCAATAGTGATCCGGGCGATGCCGTCGCTGCCCCTCGTCGCCACCGCGGTCGACCCGGTCGCCGACCCGGAGGCCGGTTTGCCCCCGGTCGAGCCGCCCCCGCAGCCGGCAACCGCGGCGGCCAGGACGGCAGCGAGCACACCAACCAACAGGGCGCGGCGGACGGCGGTCAGGCGGGTCAAACGCATCTGGGGTCCCTTCATGAAAGTGGCGCCGTCACGGCACTGGTGGCTGCACCTGGACGCTGGCGACGGCGTTCGTCGAAGCCCGGGTCCGCGCCGCCAAGGCGATCGTTTCGGGATCGAGCTCACGCACCCGGGAGGCGTCCCACGGCCGCTCCCAGCCGCCGAGCGCCAGCAGCCGGTCGACCAGGCCGGCGGTGAAGCCCCAGACCAACATGTCGCCGACCTGGAATGCCGGCCCGATCCAGCCGCTGGGGTGGCGCACCCGAACTCGCGCGGCCGGATCGGCGAGCTCGGCGATCGGGACCCGCCGCACCGCCGCGACCTCGGTGGGGTCGGCGGCGTAGACCGGATGCGGCGTGTGCCACCAGGACAGCACCGGCACCACGACGTACCCGGACGGCGGCAGCCAGAGCGCGGGCAAGGTCGTGATCACCTGGGTAGCGGTCCGGTCCAGCCCGACCTCCTCGGTCGCCTCCCGCAGGGCGGTGTCCACGGCATCGGTGTCGGCCGGGTCGGCGCCGCCGCCGGGGAACGCCGGCTGACCGGCATGGCTGCGCATCGTGGTCGCCCGCTCTATCAGCAACAGGTCCGGACCCGCGGCCCCCTCGCCGAGCAGGATCAGCACCGCCGATGCCCGGCCGCCCTCGTCCGGCGGCAGAAAACGGCCGAACTCCTCCGGCCGCACCGACCGAGCCGCGGCGGCCAGCGGCCGCAGCCACGGTGGCAGCTCTCGGCCGGGTGCGTCCGGGCCACCCGTGGGGTTCACAGCGCCACGCCGAGCCGCTCGGCGACCAGCTGGCGCAGTGCCGGCTGGGTCAGGGCGGGCCCCTGGTAGACGCCTGCCACCGAGCCGTCGCCGCGGACCAAGACCGTCACCGGCAGGGCCGGCGGCACGCGCAGCCGCGTCAGCAGCTCGCCGTCGTCGTCGCGCACCGAGGGGTAGCGCACCGCGGTCTCCTGCACCGTCTGCCGCCAGCCGTCGCCGCCGTCCTTGGTCAAGACGCCAAGGAAGCGCAGCCGGGGGCCGGCGGAGTCGGCCACCGCCTGCAGGCTCGGCAGCTCCTGCTGGCACGGCGTACACCAGCTGGCCCACAGATTGATCACGGTGGGGGTGCCGGCCGGCACCGCGGGCAGCCGCTCGCTGCCGGCGACGCCCAGTCGGGGCAGCGTCAGGTCCGGCAGCGTGGCGAGCGCCAGCCCGGTCGCGGTCGCGGACGAGGTCGGCCGGCCCGCGGTCGAACCGGCGGTCGCCGGTGCCGAAGCCCCGGCAGCGCAGCCGGCGACGAGCACGCCGGCCAGCGCGGCCGCCATGACCCCCGGCATCCGCCGCCTGCGCCACCTCACGACGCCGTCACCTGCTCCGGCGTCTTGACCAGCCGGAGCGCCACTTCCGGGTCGGTCGGCCCAACGCCGTACGACGGGCAGAATCGCGCGATGGCGCACGCGCCACAGGCCGGTCGCCGGGCATGGCAGACCCGCCGCCCGTGCCAGATCACCCGATGCGAGAGCACAGTCGCGTCCCGGTACGGGATCAGGCCGAGCACGTCCTGCTCGACCCGCAACGGGTCGTCTGCGGTGGTCCAGCCCAACCGGCGGGCCAGCCGGCCAAAGTGGGTGTCCACGGTCAGCCCCGGTACGGCGAACGCGTCGCCCAGCACGACGTTGGCGGTCTTGCGGCCGATGCCGGGCAGGGTGACCAGGTCCTCCAGCCGACCGGGCACCTCGCCGTCGAAGCGTTCGCACAGCTGCTGGCCGAGCCGGATCAAGTTGTTGGTCTTGGCCCGGAAGAAGCCGGTCGGACGGATCAGCTCCTCCAGCTCGGTCCGGTCGGCGGCGGCGTAGTCAGCCGCGGTGCGGTAGCGCGCGAACACCGCCGGGGTGACCTCGTTGACCCGGCGGTCGGTGCACTGGGCGGAGAGGACGGTTGCGACCACCAGCTCCAGCGGCGAGCGGAAGTTCAGCTCGCAGTGGGCGTCGGGGTAGAGCAAGCCGAGCTCGCGAAGGACCCGGCGGGCTCGACGTACCAGGGCCAGTCGAGTTTCCACCGCCACCGAGCCGCCACCGAGCCGCGACCGTGCCGGCAGCCGGGACGCCCTCGGCGACGGCGACACGGGCGACACGGGCGACACGGGCGACACGGACCGAGCGTACGTGGCAAGCACCCGGCCGCCGGGACCGCGTCACTCGATGGGGTGAACCTGGCTCAAGCCTGCGCGCACCCGAGTCGATCGGCAGTCACCGGCATGGGCGGGGTCGCCGGATCTCCGCAAACGGAGCCAACAGGAAGAGTCGTCGTGCCCGGATCCCCGACGGACCCGCCCGGTCGGTCGCTACAGCGAGCAGATCAATCGCGCTCGGCGCGGCAACCGAAGCGGCCGGGTGGGACGGGGACGAGCCGCCCGCGGGTACCCCCGCGGCGCAACCTGGACTTCGCCCACCTCGACCTCGGCGCCCTGCGCCGGTACCGGCTGGCCCTGACGGCCGAGGAACACCGCGTCTCCTACTGGCGACGCATCATCCAAGGTCGCCTCGACGTCGTCCGCGCCGGCGGGTCGGAGGACGGGCTCGGCCTGGACACCCTGCGCCCCGTGCTGAGCCAGGCCAGCGCGGTCGGAGGCCGGCGGGCGCTGGTGCAGGTGCTCCCAGCACCCGCGTTCCCGCCGTTGCCCGACCTGGAGCAGCTGTGGGACCGCTGTCCAGCACCGGCCGACCGGGCCGACCTCGCGAGACTGGCCCACGACCTGGAGCAGGCTGAGCGCGAGCTGTCCGACTACCGCACCGCGGTGCACCGGCGCCTCGATGCGGCGACCACCGAACTGATCGCCCGGTACTGCGAGGATCCGGCCCAGTGCATGGCCGCGTTGCCGCAGCCACCTGGACAGCCACCTGGACCGTCCCGGCCGCAGGGCCGCAGCCACCTGGACCGTCCCGGCCGCACTGCGTAGCCCTGCCCCGCGGGGCCGCCACTCCGCCGCGCCCAAGGGCCGTTGCGACCCCGCAAGCGTGCGCTGGCACCGCCCGCAGAGCAGACTGGCGGGCATGGTGGTGCTGACCCTGTTGATCCCGCTGCTCCTGCTGGCCTTCCTGCTGCTGATGGAGCGGGTGGAGCGACCGCTGCGGGACGACGCCGTCGGCGACCAACTGGCCCAGTTCATGGAAGTGGCCCGGCCAGAGGAACTCGAGGTCTTCGTCAAGGACGGGTTCGCCCCCACCGTCGACCGCTACTGGCGCCGCCGCCGGATCGCCGAGCGACTGCAGGTGCGCGCCTACCTCGTCGGCGCGCGCCGGTCCGGTGGCGGCACTGGCCGGGCGAGGCAGCGAGATGTCCCGTACCGCCAGACTCCGCCGTCCCGGATCTGAAAGGCCCGTCCCGGATCTGAAAGGCCCGTCCCGGATCTGAAAGGATCCAGCCCGCGCGGAGGGCTGCGGAGGCGAAAGTGAACCATGACCTGCTGGCACGGACGGCGTTGTTCAGCGGACTGGCGCCGGACGCCGCGGAGTCCTTGACCACAGCGCTGCGCCCGGTGGCCGTCCCGCGCGGCGAGTTCATCTTCGCGGAGGGCGAGAACGGGGACACCCTGTTCATCCTCCTCACCGGCAAGGTGAAGATCTGTCGCACTGCCACGGACGGTCGGGAGAACATGTTGGCCGTGATGGGGCCGGCCGACATTTTCGGCGAGCTGTCGTTGTTCGACCCGGGTCCGCGCACGGCATCCGCGGTGGCCCTCACCGACGCGACGCTAGCCTGCCTGCGCCATGACGCGCTGCGGCCGTGGATGTCCACCCACCCCGAGGTCGCTGAACGCCTCCTGCGGGTTCTGGCGCGCCGGCTGCGCCGCACCAACGACGCCATGGCCGACCTGGTCTTCACCGATGTGCCGGGTCGAGTGGCCAAGGCCCTGCTCGCCCTCGCCGAGCGGTTCGGCACAACGGAGCCCGACGGCATCCGGGTTCGCCACGACCTCACCCAGGAGGAGCTTGCGCAGCTGGTCGGCGCCTCCCGGGAGACCGTCAACAAGGCCCTGGCGGACTTCGCCGGCCGAGGGTGGCTGCGGCTGGACTCGCGCGCCGTACTGATCGTGGACCGGGAACGGCTGCTGCGTCGAGCCCGCTGACGGGCCAGCGGCGCGCCCGCTGGACGGCCGCCAGCGGGTAGCCGGCATCAGCCTGGACGCTCGCCCAGGTAGTACAGCTGCGCCTGCACGGACAGCCGGGCTGCCGGCCACAGCGCCCGGTCCACGTCGGCGTAGACCACGGCGACCACGTCTTCGACGCTGCGGGCGCCACCGCGCAGGGCCGCCCGGACCTGCGCCAGCCGCTCGGTGCGGTGCGCGAGGTAGGCCTCGGCCGCCTGCCCCGCGTGCGGCAGCACGGGTCCGTGCCCGGGCAGCACGGTGTGTGACCCCAGCGCCCGCAACCGCTCCAGGGAGTCGACGTAGTCGGCCAGCCGGCCATCGGGATGCGCCACCACCGTCGTACCGCGACCGAGCACGGTGTCGCCGGTGAGCACCGCGTCGTCCGCGGTCAGCAGAAAGCACAGCGAGTCCCCGCTGTGCCCCGGCGTGGCCAGCACGGCGACCTCTAGCCCGGCGGCAGCGATCACCTCGCCGTCGCGGGTCAGCCCCTCGCCGCCGTAGCGGTGCGCGGGGTCCAGCGCGCGGACCGGGGCGCCGGTCAGCTCGTGGAACCGGCGAGCGCCTTCGGCGTGGTCCGGATGGCCGTGAGTCAGCAGCACCAGAGCGACCGGGCCCATCGCCGCCACGGCTTGCAGGTGGCCCTCGTGCTCGGGACCCGGGTCGACGACGACGCAATCCGCCCGCCCCGGCTCGCGCAGCACCCAGGTGTTGGTGCCCTCCAACGTCATCGGGCTCGGGTTCGGTGCCAGCAGCTTGGTCGCCCGGGCGGTGGCTGGCTCGGGGACAGCGCTGCGCTCTGGCCGGTCAGCGGCGCCGCGCTCTGGCCGGTCGGCGTCGCCCGGCTCCGGTCCCGCGGCGGGGAGCGCCGGCCCCGCGGCGGGGAGCGCCGGCCCTGCGGCGGCGCGGCGCGGACTCACCCGTCGTACCCAGCGTCGCCCGGAATCAGCAGCCGGGCCTCGTCGCCGGATACCACGGCCCGCGGGAGCACGGGAGAGATGTCCCGCCGGGTGCCCGCATCCAGTACCTCGGCGACGCCGTTGCACTCGGCCAGCTCGGCCAGGGTCACCGCGGTCGGCGGCAGCAACCCGAACTCACCGCTCGCCTGCTGCTCCAGCGCCCGCTGCGGCCGGATCCAGACCACCCGGTCGGCTTCGCCGCCGACGTGCCGGGGCGCCTGGCCGGCGGGCAGCGCGGCCACGAAGAAGCGGGTGTCGAACCGCTTCGGCTCGAACTCCGGTGTGATCCAGTGCGCCCACGGACGCAGCAGGTCGGCGCGTAGGACCAGACCGCGCCGGTTCAGCAGCTCGGCCAGCGAGATCGAGCGGTCCAGCAGCGCGTGCCGGTCGTCCTCCCAGTGCTCGGCGGAGACGTCCGCGATCTCGGCACCGGACGGACCGGCCAACAACACCCCGGACTCCTCGAAGGTCTCTCGGACCGCGGCGCACACCAGCGCTCGGGCCAGCCGCTCGTCGGCGGAGAGCACCCGCGACCAGTCGCCAGCGCTGGGACCGAACCAGCCAACCTCGGCGTTGGCGTCGCGCGGGTCGACCGAACCGCCGGGAAAGACGTACATGCCGGCCGCGAATGCCATCGAGGTCACCCGGCGCAGCAGGTAGGCCTCCACCCCCGAGCCGGGCGCGTCCCGGAGCAGCACCACGGTGGCCGCGTCTCGCGGTCGCACCGGCTGATGGTCACCGGCGGCGGCGGCGCGCGCGTGGGCGACCAGCTCGGGCGGCAGGGATCGGTGCTGGGCGGTCACACCGGGATGGTACGGGCGGGGTCGCGGGGCTTGCTCCCGGCTCACCCATGTCGATGCCGGCTCAGCTCACCTCGACCACGAGCTCGACCTCGACCGGGGCGTCCAGCGGCAGCACGGCGACCCCGACCGCGCTGCGGGCATGCTGCCCGGCCGATCCGAACACCGCACCGAGCAGCTCACTCGCCCCGTTGGCCACTCCTGGCTGGCCGGTGAAGGCCGGCTCGCTCGCCACGAAGCAGACCAGTTTGACTACGCGCCGTACGGCGCTCAGCTCGCCGACCTCGGCCCGGATGGCGGCCAACGCGTTGAGCGTGCAGGTCCGGGCCAGGTCGTTGGCTTGCTCGCGGGTGACTGCGGCGCCGACCTTGCCGGTGAGCGGCAGCAAGCCGTCCCGGAAGGGTAGTTGCCCAGAGGTCCAGACCAGGCTGCCGCTGCGGACCGCCGGGACGTAGGCTCCGGCCGGCGCGGCCACCGGCGGCAAGGTGTGGCCGAACTCGGCCAGCCGCTCCTCGGGCGTGCTCACGACTTCGGCCGCTTGAGGTACGCGACCAGCTGCTCCGGGTTCGGGCCGGGGACGACTGCAACCAGCTCGAACCCGTCCTCGCCCCAGTTGTCAAGAATCTGCTTGGTGGCATGCACCAGCAGCGGAACTGTCGCGTACTCCCACTTCTGCATCTGATCGGCCTCCACGGGTCACCGGCACGGAAACCGCACGCTACCCGGCCGGCGCGACGACCAGCCGAGCACGCGGATGCCCGGCGACGTACCCAGCCGCAGCGCACCGGCCATCGGCGAGCAGCTGGCGGGCGGCGACAGCAAGAGCGTGGGTGAAGGGACGCACCGCAGTCGTGGGTGAAGTGGAGCCATCCAGCGCGGTCAGCGTGGCGCGGTAACCGGCGCGACCCCACCGTTGGGAGCCGCCGCCTCGGGAGCCGCTGCCATCGGGCTGGCCCCGGCAGCGCTCGGCGGCGCCGGTGTCGCCTGCGCCGGTCCGGACGCTCGCTCCAGGAACCGCAGCAGTTCGACCGGGAACGGCATGACCAGGGTGCTGTTCTTCTCCGCGGCCACCTCGACCACGGTCTGCAACAGTCGCAGCTGGAGCGCCGCCGGGTCGACCGACATCGCCGTGGCCGCCTCGGCCAGCTTCTTCGAGGCCTGGAACTCTCCATCGGCGGCGATCACGCGGGCGCGGCGCTCCCGCTCCGCCTCCGCCTGGCGCGACATCGATCGCTTCATCGACTCCGGCAGCGCGATGTCCTTGATCTCCACCCGCTCGACCTTGACGCCCCAGGGACCCTCGGTCGGCTCGTCGATGGTGCCCCGCAGCTCGGCGTTGATCCGCTCCCGGTCGGAGAGCATCTCGTCGAGGTCGGTCCGGCCGATCACCGATCGCAGCGAGGTCTGGGCCACCTGCGACACCGCGAACAGGTAATTCTGCACGTTCACGATCGCCTTGACCGGGTCGACCACCCGGAAGTAGACGACCGCGTCCACCCGCAGCGTCACGTTGTCCCGGGTGATGCCCTCCTGGGCCGGCACCCCCATGGTGATGATCTGCATGTTGACCTTCTGCAGCCGGTCCAGGAACGGCGTGATCAAGGTCAGTCCGGCGCTGCGCGTGCCCGAGCGCACCTTGCCGAGGCGGAAGACCACCCCCTGCTCGTACTGCTGGATGATCCGCACCCCCATGCCGACCAGCACGAGTACGGCGATGACGATGACGATCAGGATGATTCCGGCGGCCGTGGCCACGGCAGCACCTCCCACGCGAACCCGGGTCGACGGCCCGGGAAAGCCCAGGATTGCATTCGGGTGTCGTCGGCGCCACCCCCGGTGAGGAAGGTGCGCGGCCGGTCGCTCGGTAAGATTGTCGGTGTGGGTGACTTCGACGGCGTACGCCTGCACGTCGTAACCGGCAAGGGCGGCACCGGTAAGACCACCGTCGCGGCGGCCCTGGCGCTGGCGCTCGCGGCCCGAGGTCGGCGTGCGCTGCTGCTGGAGGTGGAGGGCCGGCAGGGCATCGCGCAGCTGTTCGACTCACCCCCGCTGCCGTACGAGGAGCGCAAGGTCGCGGTAGCCCCGGCGGGTGGCGACGTCTACGCGCTGGCCGTCGACCCGGAGTCCGCGCTGCTGGAGTACCTGGAGATGTTCGCGAAGATCCGGCACAACGGGGTGGCGGCCCGCGGCCTGCGCCGCCTCGGCGCGGTGGACTTCGCCACCACCATCGCCCCGGGGATGCGCGACGTGCTGCTCACCGGCAAGGCGATGGAGGCCACCAACCGCCGGGACCGGGGGCGTCATCTCTACGACGCGGTGGTGATGGACGCGCCGCCGACCGGACGGATCACCCGGTTCCTCAACGTCAACACGGAGGTGGCCGGGCTGGCGAAGATGGGGCCGATCCGCAGCCAGGCCGACAGGGTGATGCGCCTGATCGGGTCCCCGCAGACGGCCGTGCACATCGTCACGCTGCTCGAGGAGATGCCGGTGCAGGAGACCGTGGACGGCGTCGCCGAGCTGGAGGCCGCCGGGCTGCAGGTCGGTTCCGTGATCGTCAACATGGTTCGCGACCCGTTGCTGCCCGCGGCCGATATCGTCGCCGTTGCCCGGGGTGAGGTGGACTCCGACGCCATCCGGGCCGGGCTCAAGAGCGCTGACCTCGACGTCCCGGTGGAGCTCGTCGACGTCCTGATCGCCGAAAGTGTCGACCACGCCCGCCGGGTGGAGCTGGAGAGCCAGGAGCGCGAGGAGCTGATCGAGCTGGGTCGACCGACGTACGAGCTGCCGTTGCTGGCCGACGAAATTGACCTCGGCAGTCTCTACAACCTGGCCGAGCTGCTGTGCGAGCAGGGAGTGGGATGACAGTTCCCAGCAGTTCCAGTCGGCGGACTGCGCCGCGTCGGCTCGACGTCGACGCCATGCTCGACCGGGAGACGGTCCTGGTCTGTTGCGGCTCCGGCGGAGTCGGCAAGACCACGACCGCTGCTGCGCTGGCGCTGCGGGCCGCCGAGCGGGGGCGCAAGGTCGTCGTGCTGACTATCGACCCGGCACGTCGACTGGCTCAGTCGATGGGACTGACCATGCTGGACAACACACCGCGGCCCGTGGCCGGCCTCGACGCCTCGGCCGGTGGCGAGCTGCAGGCGATGATGTTGGACATGAAGCGGACGTTCGATGAGATCGTGCTCGCCCATACCGACGCGGTGCGCGCCGAGCAGATCCTGTCCAACCCGTTCTACCAGTCGCTGTCCTCCAGCTTCGCCGGTACGCAGGAGTACATGGCGATGGAGAAGCTCGGCCAGCTGCGTTCCACCGGTGACTGGGACCTGATCGTCGTCGACACCCCGCCCAGCCGCTCGGCGCTGGACTTCCTGGACGCCCCGGAGCGGCTCGGCACCTTCCTCGACGGCCGGCTCATCCGGGTGCTGCTGGCGCCAGCCAAGGCTGGCGGCAAGGCCTACCTGAAGGTGGTCACCGCCGGCGTCGGGATGGTGACCAACGTGCTGACCCGCATCATCGGCGCCCAGGTGCTGCGTGACCTGCAGACCTTCGTCGCCGCCCTGGAGACGATGTTCGGCGGCTTCCGGGAGCGAGCTGATGCGACGTACCGACTGCTCAAGGCGCCGGGGACCGCCTTCGTCGTGGTGGCGGTGCCGGAGCCGGACGCGCTGCGGGAAGCGTCGTACTTTGTGGAGCGCCTCGCCGACGACGAGATGCCGCTGGCCGGGCTGGTGGTCAACCGAGTCCACCGCAGCGCGGCGGCGTCGCTGACCGCGGAACGCAGCCTGGTGGCAGCCGAGACGCTGGAGGAACGCGCCGAGGCACCGCTGGCCGCCGCCGTACTGCGGGTGCATTCCGACCGGGTTCGGCTGGGATCACGGGAGCAGCGGCTTGAGGAGCGGTTCACCAGCGCCCATCCTCGTGTCCCGGTGGTCGAGGTGGCCGCGCTCGCCGGTGACGTGCACGATCTGGACGGGCTACGCGCGGTGGGGCACGACCTAGCCGCAGCCAGTGCCGCCGGAGCCCCCGGGCGAGTCGCCGCCGCCGGCTGAGTCGGGCCCGGGGTCCGGGTTTTGCTGCTGCCTGAGTTAGCCAGCGGCGCGCAGGAGGCGGTTGCGTTCGTGCTCGCGCCGGGCCGCCTCGAGCAGTCGCCGCCAGGACGTTACGTTCGGTCGCTGGCGCAGCAGGGCGCGCCGCTCCCGCTCGGTCATCCCGCCCCAGACGCCGAACTCCACCCGGTTGTCCAAGGCATCGGCGAGACACTCCACTCGGACCACGCAGCCGGCGCAGACCGCCTTGGCGCGGTTCTGCGCCGCGCCTTGGACGAAGAGCTCGTCGGGGTGACCGGTTCTGCAGGCCGCCCCGGCCGACCAGGCCCCCAAAGGATCCTTGGCTGAGCCCATCTCGGCTACCTCACGATCTCGACGACCGGCTGTAATCACGCGACCCGCGGTAACGGCCATAGGTGAACGTTACGGAAACAGATGTGTCAGGCGACATCGACCAATAGGACTATCTTCGGCTGGCCTGATCGGTTCCCTAAGCCCCCGAGATAGATGCCATTTGAGCGTGACGCATCGCCGCTAGGTCGGTCCCTCGCGTGATCCTTTGCCGACGCGGACTACCCGCACGCATGGCCCGCGTGGTACCGCTGCGTAAGCAGGCCAGTAGCGCTGTGTTGCGTCGATTACTCGCCGTGAGCGCAAGTGGCCGACGTCTTTCAGCGCTCAGCCAGTTGTCGCCGGACTTCGGCGGCAACCCGAGCCCCGTCCGCGCGACCCGCCGCCGTGCCGGTGGCGGCGCGCATGACCTGTCCCAGGTCGCGCGGCGAGCTGGCGCCGACCGTGGCGATCGCGGCCTCGACCAATGCCGTCAGCTCGTCGTCGGCCAAGGACGCCGGCAGGTAGCCCGCGAGCACCAAGCCCTCCGCCCGCTCTCGGCTGGCCAGCTCCGGCCGGCCGCCGCCGTCGAAGGCCTCCGCGGCCTCGCGCCGCCGCTTCGCCTCCCGCGTCAGCACCCGCAGCACCTCGTCGTCGGTCAGCGTGCGGGCAGCCTTGCCGGCGACCTCCTCCTTGGCGACAGCGGACAGCGCCATCCGCAGCGTGGCCGTCCGCAGCTCGTCCCGGGTTTTCATCGCTGTCGTCAGGTCGGCTCGCAGGCGTTGCTTGAGATCCATGCCGGCCATTGTTCCGGGCGCCCCTCGACTGCCCCGGCTGGTGCCGTAACCACGCCCAACCGGCTAGAGTAGGCCGCACATCGGGATGTGGCGCAGCTTGGTAGCGCGCTTCGTTCGGGACGAAGAGGTCGTGGGTTCGAATCCCGCCATCCCGACTCTGCAGCTCACGGGCGAGGTCGGACGGCGCTCACCCGCGCCGAGTTCGCCGGCAGCCAAATCCTCCGCCCGTTCAAGCCCGCGCCCGGCGGCGCGTGCGCGGCGGCGACCGTCGGCTGGCCTCAACGTGGGAGCGGGACGGTTCTCCCCGCCGGGTGATACGCGCGCGGGTGAGGTTGCCGGTGCATCACGGTTGCGCGCCCGGTTGCACCAGGTCGTAGACGTAGGCCCTGCGGTCGCCCCCCATGGGCGCCGACCGCAGCCGCAGGCACCGGTTTCGCTGTGGAGACATTGTCAACACGTGCCTCAGGTTGGTCTGCGCGAACGTCCCACACGAGTCCAGCCGGACGACGACCCTGTCCGGGGCCGACGCGCTGAACAGGTCGGCTGCCGGTGCCGTCGTGAAGACCACCGTGGCGTACCTGTTGTAGATGCGGTCGTACGCCCCGGTGGGATCCAGCCGGCGCCATACGCTCAGCGGCGGGTAGCCGAACGCTGCCGAATAAGTGTGCACCCCGGTCTCGACAAGCACCGGCAGGGACGCAGGGTCTGGCACGGCTGGATCCATGACCATGGCCCAGCCACCCGGGTCTGCGCGGTCGGCCGTGGCCACCGCCTGGCCGATCGGGGTGTCCGCGAGCACGGGGACGCCGTCCTGGAGAGGATTGACCCGCCCACCGGCGTACGCGCTGAGCAACAGCAACAAAGCGGCGGAGGCAATCGCCCGCCGCCGGACGGCCGTGGCGACGACCAACCCCACCAAGGCAGCCAACGGCACCATCAGCAGCAGGGGGAAGGCCGAGCCGGCGGCTCGGATCCGCAGTCCGGCGGCCAGCTCGACGCCGAAGGCGAGCAGCCCGACCGCCGCGGCCAGCCACAGCGCGCCCACGTAGCCCTGCCGGTCGAGCTCGCCGACGAGGAGCACGGTCAGCGCCACCGCGACCGCGCCCAGGCCGAGGGAGAGCCGGAACGACGGCACCAGGAAGAGTCCGGTGATGCGGCCGACGGCGTCCAGGCCGGGAACCAGGCAGTACGCCGTCAGCAGCCCGCCGAGGGCGACGACGGCCAACACTGCCCAGTTGACGGCCACTCCACGGCGTACGCCGCGAACCAACAGCAACAGCGCCACCGGCGCCAGGAAGAGTCCGGCCAGCACAAATGCAGACGCCTCGCTCTGGTTATCGCCGAGCCCGGCCACCGCGCCCGGGTCCAGCAAGCGTACGTCGAGGTACCCGGACAAGATCCGCGGCCAGGCCATTCCCCCGGACGGACTCGTCCGCCGCCCCGGATACACCGTGTCGGCAATCGTGCGAATCACGTCCAGCCGGGTCAGGACGAAATTCGCCGCAACGCCGGTGGCGGCCGCGACCGCAAGTACGGCGAGGCCGGCCCGAGCGGCCAGGGCACGGACCGCGGTCCGGCGCACCTGCATCGCCAGCCGGCCGAGGCAGAAGGCGACGACCAGCAGGGCACAGGGCACCTGGAAGGGCGGGTACTGCACCAGGGCGAAGCACCCACCCAGCCACGCGATCAGCACCGTCCAGCCCGCCACTGCCCGGCCCGACCGGGCAATGAGCAGGCGGTCGAAGGCGGCCATCAGGAAGAACGCGTAGAACAGGCTGGCCAGTGTGTTGGTCTGGTACCACCACTGCACGTACGGCGACAGGGCCGCCGCCAGACCGAGCAGGGCAGCGAACCACCGGCGGCCCGGGCACACGGTCAGCGTCCAGACGTAGACCGACAGCGCCAGCAGGGCCCCAAGCAGCCACCACTTGAACGCGAACGCCGGCTGCAACGGGAGCAGGAAGAAGACCCAGTTCTGCGGTCGAAACAGCATGCTCCAGTCCCGATACGGGACGTCGAACACGACGCTCATGTCCTCGCCGCCCGCCAGCCCGCGGGAATAGCGGGGTAGGCCGCTGCGGGATTGGGCCACGACCAGAGGAGTGTTCACCCGCCACTCGTCGCCGCGCACCGGTCGCGGGGTGCCGGCCAACGGCGGGTCGTCTCCCGGCAGCACACTCGTTGGGCCCGTGGTCAGCACCGCCGAGGAGGTGCCGCTCACGCCGGCGACAGTGCCGATGAGGACAGCGGTCAGCAGCAGCAGCGGGAAGAGCCACGGCCCCACCCGCCCGCGACGGCCGGGCGGGTGTACCGCGGCCAGCGCACGCGGGCGTTCTGTCCCATGCTCAGTGACCACCGGCAGTGATGCTAGTGACCACGGCGACGGAGAAACCGGCGACGGGCCGGAAACGCCGTGCGTCACACCGGTTGCAACCGTAGCGGCAGCGGCCTGCCCTCGCCAACAGTGCCAACTTCCCGGATCGGCGCCAGCACGTCCACCTCGCCCCGGCTTGATCGCACCGGCACGAGCTGTGTGTCCAGCCGCCGGCCGGCGGCGTTCTCCACCGCTACCTCGACCACCCCCGGGGGACTGGCGGCCGGGCTGGCCTCGGCCGGACCCAACCCGTCGACATCCACCGTGCCCGGCTGCAGCCGTAGCACACTGGACATGCCCCCGACCGGCACCGGGTAGCTAAGCGTTCGGCCTTGCGTCGAGATCAGCAGCCGCTGCGGACCGGCGGGCGCTGGCGCGGCGACCGTCAGCGCCAGCCGGACCTCGGGCGCCGACAGCAGTCCCAACTGCTCCAGGCGGCCACTGGTGCGCGCCGTCCACCCCAGGTTCCAGCTGCCGGGCAGCTGCAGCAGGTACGCCGGCTGGTCGGGATGTGCCGCCAGCACCGCGAAGTCGTCGCTCCCGGTCGCGACGGCGAACAGGGGGCCACCCCAGCGGCTCGGATGGTTGGACACCACCGCCGCCGGATGCTGGAGGTACGGCACGGCGCCGGCGAAGAAGACCAGCGGCCGACCGCCCAGGCTTTCTACCGCTCGGGACACCGAAGCATCGTGGCGGGTGTACCGGGCGTCCGCGATCAGAGCCACCGCCAACACCAGGCTGCTCAGCAGCGCGCCGGCCACGCCAACCCGGACGGCGAGGCGACGCCGGCGCCGGACCAGCTCCGGCAGCGCCCGGCCGCCCACCAGCGCCAGCGGCACCAGCACGGGCAGCAGGTAGAATGGGCCGACGTAGCGCACCCCGCCCCACAGCACCGCCGCATTCCAGGTGCCCCACACTCCGACGTAACCGACGGCCAGCGCCACCGCGCCGGCCACCAGCGCCAGCACCGGGCCGCGGACCTGCCGGCGGGCGACGGCGGGCACCGCCAGGCCGAACAGCAGCACCCCGCCGGCGACCCAGCCCAGCGCGAGCAGGCCGACGTGCTCGGCCATCCCGGACAGGCCACGCAGCGGGGTGAACAGCCGCCCGGCGTCCGTCGGGTACATCGCCCGCAGCCCGAAGCCGATGGCGTCGCGCGGTTCCGACAACGTGAACGGCAGTCGCCGCGCCGAGCCGGTGGCGGCCCGGTTGTAGGTCAGCATCCCGGCCACCGCCGGCGCCGCCCCGACCGCCAGCCAACCCAGCCCGCACGCCCGCGCGCCGCCCGACCCGGCGCGCCACAGCGCCCATCCGAGCAGCGGCCCGAAGAACAGCAGCGCGTCGTAGGGCCGGGACCACAGCGCCAGCCCGCCGGCCAGCCCGGCGGCGAGCATCAGGCCGGCACGGCCGGCGCGGTGGCCGCGCAGCAGGCCCAGGGCGGCGAGCTCCAGCAGCACCAGCGTCGGCAGGTACGGCAGCAGCAGCGCACTCTGCACCAGCACCAACGGCGAACCGGCGAACAACGCCGTGCCGACCGTCGCGGCCTTCCGGTCGCCCAGCGCCGCCACCCCGAGGTGGTACGTCGCGACGACCGCGGCCGCCGCGACGACCGCCAGGGCAGGCAGCCAGCTGCCGGTGAGCCGGATGCTCACCGCCGGCAGGGCCGTGACCACCGGCGGGTACTTGAGCACGTAATGGTCGCCGACGACCGCCGCCAGCCAGGGCGTGAACGATCCGGCCGGCCGCGGCGCCGCCGGGAAGAGGTGGCCCTGGGCGAGCGTCTCGGCCTGCAGCCGGTAGATCGCCTCGTCGTTGTCGATGGACAGGTGTGGAAACACCCCCGCCGCCAGCCCGACAGCGACCAGGGCACTCAGTACGGCGATCAGCCCGACCCACCGGCCGGGCCGGGACGCGGGGCCGGTCGCGAACCGCAGGTCAGGCCTGGCTGCGGCCTCCTTGGCAACCATCGCCGGAAGGGTACGGCTCGGCGTCGTAGGACAGGATGCGGCCATGACCGACCGCACCGTGCCGACCGCGCCCACCGCGCCCACCGCGCCCACCGCGCCCACCGCGGACCTGACCCAACCAACCGACCCGGAAGCCCGCTGGCAGGCCCGCTTCCGGGCCGCCCGGGTGTCCCTGCCCGCGCACGCCCGCGACGCCGGCAGCCGCTGCCGCTACGTCAGCAACGCCAGCGGCACCTTCGAGCTCTACGCCTGGGACCGGAGCACCGACTCCCACCGCCAGGTCACCGACCGACCGAACGGCACGGTGTACGGCGAACTCGACCCGGCCGGAGAGTCCGTCTGGTGGTTCGCCGACACCGACGGCGACGAGTTCGGCATCTGGATGCGTCAGCCGTTCGGCGGTGGCGCGGACTCCCCGGCCGCCCCGGGGCTGGAGGCGTCCTACCCCGGCGGGCTGGCGATCGGCCGCAGCGTGGCGGTGGTGGGCCGCTCCACCGACGACGGGTCGTCGGTACATGTCGTCCGGCCGGGCGCAGACCCGGTGGTGGTCTACCGGCACCGGGAGAACGCCGAGGTGGCGGCCCTGTCCCGCGACGACACGCTGCTCTGCATCGAGCACAGCGAGCGCGGCGACGCCCTGCACCCGGCCCTGCGGGTACTGCGGGCAGACGGCACGGTCATGGCCGAGCTCGACGACGGCCCCGGCAAGGGGCTGGCCGCCGTCGACTTCTCCCCCATCCCCGGTGATGCCCGGCTGCTGGTCGTGCACGAGCGGGAAGGGCGCGCGCTGCCGCTGGTGTGGAACCCGACGACCGGTGAGCAGACCCGGGTCGACGTGGACCTGCCCGGTGAGGTGCGTCCGGGCTGGTACCCATTCGGCAGCGCGCTGTTGCTGCATGTCGACGACGGCGCCCGCAGCTCCCTGCACCGCTACAACCTGGCGACCGGAGGGCTGACCGCCTTGGAGACGCCGCCGGGCAGCATCGGCGACGCGACCGTTCGGCCCGATAGCGCCGTCGAGTTCAGCTGGTCGTCCTCGGCTCGGCCGCCGCAGATCCGCGACGTCACCGGCCGCACCGTGCTGACCGCGCCCGGCGAGCCGGCGCCGGCGTCGGTGCCGGTGGACGACGTCGCTGTCGACGGACCCGCCGGGCCGGTGCACGCGCTGGTGGCCCGACCGGCCGCCGCCGCGCCGTACCCGACCGTGTTCGCCATCCACGGTGGTCCGATGGCGCATGACACCGACTCGTTCGCGCCGGCCCGAGCGGCCTGGGTGGACGCCGGCTACGCCGTCGTCCACGTCAACTACCGCGGTTCGACCGGCTACGGGTCGACGTGGCGGGACGCGATCGAAGGCCGGCCGGGGCTGACCGAGCTGGAGGACATCGCGGCGGTCCGGGACTGGGCGGTGGCCTCGGGGCTGGCGCACCCGGAGCGGATCGTGCTGACCGGCGGGTCCTGGGGTGGCTACCTCACCCTGCTCGGCCTCGGCACGCAGCCCGAACTGTGGTCGCTGGGCATCGCGGCGGTGCCGGTGGCCGACTACGTGGCGGCGTACGAGGACGAGATGGACGCGCTCCAAGCCACCGACCGGGCCCTCTTCGGCGGGTCGCCCGCCGAGGTACCGCAGGTCTACCGGAAGGCATCTCCGATCACGTACGTCGACCAGCTGCGCGTCCCGGTGCTGGTGCTGGCCGGCGCCAACGACCCGCGCTGCCCGATCCGGCAGGTGGACAACTACCTGGACCGGTTGGCCAAGCTGGGCAAGCCGCACGAGGTGTACCGCTTTGATGCCGGCCACGGGTCGTTGGTGGTCGACGAGCGAATCCGGCAGATGGCCGCCGAGCTCGACTTCGCCCGCCGGCACCTGCGCGGCTGACCGCACCCAGCGCCGCTGAAGTGCATCGCAGGTTGGCGGCGCTGGTCGGACCGCTTGCGAACGGGTAGGGAGCCGTCGTGGCCGATCACATCGATGCAACGTTGACCAAGGCGCAGGCCGCCGGCGCGCATCCGGCCGAGCTGGCCGCGCTGCGCCGCCGCCTCGACCAGCTGGCAGAACCGCAAGCCGGGCAGCTGCCCAGCAGCGCGCTGGAACCGCTGGACGACCTGCCCCGGCTGGAGGACCTCCCGGAGCCGTCGGCGGAGCAGGCCCGCGACGTCCTGGACCGGCTGGCGGTGGTCAAGCTCAACGGTGGCCTCGGTACGAGCATGGGGTTGTCGGGGCCGAAGTCGCTGCTGGAGGTCAAGCCCGGCCACAGCTTCCTCGACATCCTCGCCACCCAGGTGCTGGCGCTGCGGGAGCGGTACGCCGCCCGGCTGCCGCTGTTGCTGATGAACTCGCCGACGACCCGGGGGCCGTCGGCGGACGCGCTGCGCCGCCACGCCGGCCTAGCCGAGGCGGGCCTAGCCGAGGTGGGCGATGGCCTGCCGCCGGACTTCCTGCAGGGCCGCGAGCCCAAGCTGCGCGAGAGCGACCTGATGCCGGTCGAGTGGCCGCCGGATCCGGAGCTGGAGTGGTGCCCGCCGGGGCACGGCGACCTCTACACCGCACTCGCCGCGTCCGGTACGCTGGATGCCCTGCTGGCGGCCGGCCTGCGCTGGTGCTTCGTCTCCAACTCGGACAACCTGGGGGCGCTGGCCGACGTACGCCTCGCGGCCTGGATCTCCGCCGAGGGCCTGCCATTCGCGATGGAAGCCGTCCGCGGCACCGCGGCGGACCGCAAGGGCGGCCACCTGGCCCGCCACCAAGGGCGCACGGTGCTGCGGGAGACGGCCCAGGTGCCCGAGGGAGATCAGTCCTTCACCGACGTCGAGCGGTGGCGGTACTACAACACCAACAACCTCTGGATCGACCTGCGGGCGCTGCAGGCGCTGCAGGCCGCGGACCCCGGCGCCCCGGTGCTACCGCTCATCGTCAACCGCAAGACCGTGGACCCGACGGACCCGAGCAGTACGCCGGTGATCCAGCTGGAGACGGCGATGGGCGCGGCCATCGGCTCGATCGAGGGGGCGCGGGCGGTGCAGGTTCCCCGGACCCGGTTCGCCCCGGTCAAGACCACCGACGACCTGCTAGTGGTGCGCTCCGACGCCTACGAACTCAACGCCGATGGCCGGCTGGCTCCGACCTTCGACGGTCCCTCGCCCGTGGTGACGCTCGACCGCGACCGCTTCCGGCTGCTGCCGGACTTCGAGCGGCGCTTCCCGGCCGGACCACCGTCGCTGCGGCGGTGCCGTCGACTGCAGGTCGAGGGCGATGTCACCTTCGGCGTGGACGTGGTGGTCGAGGGCGACGTGCGGATTACCGGTCCTCGGCACGTTGCCGACGGCGAGGTGCTGCGCGGCTGATGTGGCCAGAGGTCAGGCGGGGCGCGTCCCTGGGCTCAGGTCCTGCCCCGCGACGCCGGCTGCCGTTCGCCGGCCGTCAAGGGAGATCGCCTGCTGACGGCCTAAGGGGTCGGAGCCGGAAGTTCGTAGGGGATCGTCGCACGACAGGAAGGGAGCCTGGCCAGCTTCACCCGGCTACGACACAGACAAGTCCTGCCCATCGGTAGTTCCACCGGCTCGAATGGCTGCCGGGATGGCGGTGGTGTCCGGCCGCCGGACCGCGGGCGTCAACCGGCGGTGAGCTCCGCCGCCACCAGCTCGGCGATCTGCGCGGTGTTCAGAGCGGCACCCTTGCGCAGGTTGTCCCCGCACAGGAACAGCTCCAACGCGCGCGGGTCGTCCAGCGACTGGCGCACTCGGCCGACCCAGGTGGGGTCGGTGCCCACCGCGTCCGCCGGCGTCGGGAACTCGCCGGCTTTCGGGTCGTCGAGGAGCACCACTCCGGGCGCGCCACGGAGCACCGCCTGCGCCTCGATCGCCGGCACCGGCCGGCTGAACACAGCGTGGACGACTAACGAGTGCGTCGTCACCACGGGCACCCGCACACAAGTCGCCGACACCCGCAGGTCCGGCAGCCCGAGAATCTTGCGGCTCTCGTTGCGGACCTTGAGCTCCTCCGAGCTCCAGCCGGCTTCCTTCAGCGAACCGGCCCAGGGCACGACGTTGAGCGCCAGCGGCGCCGGGAAGGGCCCCAGGTCGTCACCGACCACGCGGCGCAGGTCTCCGGGCCGGACGCCGACGTCGCGCGCGCCGGCCACCTTGGCGGTCTGGTCATACAGCGTGTCGATGCCCGCCTGCCCGGCGCCGGACGCCGCCTGGTACGACGCCACCACCAGCGACTCCAGCCCGAACCGCCGGTGCAGCGCGCCAAGGGCGACCACGAGGGTGAGCGTGGTGCAGTTCGGATTGCTGATGATGCCGCGCGGCCGGTGCCGGGCCGCCTCCGGGTTGACCTCGGGCACGACCAGCGGCACGTCGTCGTCCATCCGGAAAGCGCCGGAGTTGTCCACCACCACCGCGCCGTACGACGCGGCGACCGGCGCCCACTGCGCGGACACCTCGTCCGGGACGTCGAACATCGCCACGTCCACACCGGCGAAGACCTCGGGCGCGAGCGCCTGCACCTCGACTTCCGTATGTCGAACGGACAGCCGCCGGCCGGTGGAGCGCGGGCTCGCGACCAGCCGGATCTCGCCCCAGACGTCCGGCCGGGTAGTGAGCAGGTCGAGCATCACCGAGCCGACCGCGCCGGTCGCCCCGACCACGGCCAGCGTCGGCTTGGCCTCGGCTGCGAGCGGGCTCATCGGCCACTCCCGCCGTACACCATCGCCGGCGAGTCGCCGGCAGCCTCCAGCTCGAATGCGGCGTGCACCGCCGCCACCGCCGCCGGTACGTCGACGTCGCGGCAGACCACCGATATCCGGATCTCCGAGGTGGAGATGATCTCGACGTTCACGCCCGCGTCGGCGAGCGCGCCGAAGAAGGTGGCCGAGACCCCCGGGTGCGATCGCATCCCGGCACCAACCAGCGACACCTTGCCGATGTGGTCGTCGTAGAGCAGCGACTCGAAGCCCACTTGCGGCTGCACCTTGGTCAAGGCGGCCATCGCCGGCGTGCCGTCCGCGGTGGGCACCGTGAAGGTGATGTCGGTGCGCCCGGTGGCCGCCACCGAGGTGTTCTGCACGATCATGTCGATGTTGACGTCGGCGTCCGCCAGGGCGCGAAGGATGCTGGCCGCGTTGCCGGGCTTGTCCGGCACGCCGACCACTGTCACCTTGGCCTCACTGCGGTCGTGCGCCACCCCGGAGATGATCGCCTGCTCCATGCTCTCCTCCTCGGGCACCGCACAGACCCACGTGCCGCTTTTCGAGACGAACGACGACCGGACGTGCACGGGCATCTGGTACCGGCGGGCGTACTCGACGCAGCGCACCATGAGCACCTTCGCGCCGCAGGCCGCCATCTCCAGCATCTCCTCGTACGAGATGCGGTCCAGCTTGCGCGCGGTCGGCACCAACCGCGGGTCGGCGGTGTAGACGCCGTCGACATCGGTGTAGATCTCGCAGACCTCGGCGGACAGGGCAGCGGCGAGCGCTACGGCGGTGGTGTCCGAGCCGCCACGACCCAGCGTGGTGATGTCCTTGGTGTCCTGCGACACACCCTGAAAGCCGGCGACGATCGCGACCGCTCCGTCGTCCAGCGCACCCCGGATCCGCCCCGGGGTCACGTCGATGATCCGGGCCTTGCCGTGCACGGAGTCAGTGATCACCCCGGCCTGGCTGCCGGTGAACGACCGCGCCTCCAGCCCCAGGCTGGCGATCGCCATGGCCAGCAGCGCCATGGAGATGCGCTCACCGGCGGTCAGCAGCATGTCCAGCTCGCGCCCCGGTGGCAGCGGGCTCACCTGCTCGGCGAGCTCGAGCAGCTCGTCGGTGGTGTCACCCATGGCGGACACCACGACGACCACGTCGTTGCCCGCCTTGCGAGTGTCGACGATGCGGGCCGCCACCCGGCGGATCCGATCTGCGTCGGCGACGGAGGACCCGCCGTACTTCTGCACGACGAGTGGCACGGCGTGCGCTCCGATCCGCTGGACTCCGCCGGGAAGTCTACCGACAGCCACCGACAGCCTCCGCCGTTGCCGGGTCGGCGCAACCCTCGGCGGCGAGCCCGCCACCGGTTGGCGGTCACAACCCGTAGGCCTCGAGCAGCCGCAGCCAAACCTCGCTCACCGTCGGAAACGACGGTACGGCGTGCCAAAGCCGATCCAGCGATACCTCGCCCACCACGGCAACCGTCGCCGAGTGCAGCAGCTCGGCCAGCCCCGGGCCGGTGAAGGTGGCGCCGATCAGCACCCGGCGCTCGTCGTCCACGACGAGCTGGCAGGTACCAGCGATCCCGGTCCCGAGGGTGGACGCGCCAGCGACCGAGCCGGTGTCCACGGCGACCACCCGGACCGACAGGCCCCGCTCGCGCGCCTGCGCCTCGGTGAGCCCGACCGCGCACACCTGTGGGTCGGTGAACGTCACCCGCGGCACCATGTCGACGCTGGAGCGGTCGACCGCGTCTCGGCCGAGGATGACGTCAGCGGCGATCCGAGCCTGGTACTTGCCCATGTGTGTCAACAGCGCCCGGCCGTTGCAGTCCCCGACCGCATACAGCCAGTCGCCGTCCACCCCGGTGACCTGCAGCCGGTCGTCGGTCGGCACCGGTCGACCCGGCTCCAGGCCGACGGTTTCCAGCCCGATGTCGGCCGTCCGGGGCCGGCGCCCGACGGCGACCAGGATCTCGTCCGCGTTGATCTCTCGGTCGTCGGCCAGGGTCGCCGTCACCGGTCCGTCCGCGCCGTCCCGCCGTACGGCGGTCAGCGCGACACCCGTGGTCACCGCGATGCCCTCGGCCTCGAAGGCCCGGCGTACCTGCTCGCCGGCGAACGGCTCCTCCCGAGCAAGCAGCCGCGGGCCGCCCTCGACGACGGTGACCTCGCGCGCACCGAGCCGGCGGAAGGCCTGTGCCAGCTCGGCACCGACCGCCCCACCACCGATCACCATCAGCCGGGCCGGCACCTCCTTGGCCCCGGTCGCGGTCCGGTTGTCCCACGGCCGGGACTCGCGCAGGCCCGGCACCGGAGGCATAGCCGCGGAGGTGCCGGTCGCCAGCACGACCGCCCGGTTCGCCGTCAGCCGGCGGGCGCCACCCGCGGTCAGCGCCACCTCGACCGCCCGGAGGCCGACGAGCCGGCTGGCGCCCCGGACCAGATCGATGTGGCGCTCGGTGAGCCAAGGAACCTGGCCGTCGTCGTGCCAGCTCGAGGTCATGTAGTCGCGCTGGGCCAGCGCTGCCGCCACGTCGATCTCGCCGGTCATGGCCGCGGCCGCCCCCGGCACCCGGCGGGCGGCGGCCAGCACGTCACCGGGGCGAATCAACGTCTTGCTCGGGATGCAGCCCCAGTAAGAGCATTCGCCGCCCACCAGTTCGGGCTCGACCAGGGCCACGGACAGACCGCCCTCGGCACACCGGCCGGCCACTGTCTCGCCGGCCGGACCGGCGCCCAAGACGACCACGTCGTACGAGTCGGGCATCAGCGGGCCTCCGGGCCGGCAGACTTCGGTCAGAAGGACGGGATTACGAGGAGGACTCGTCAGCCTCGTCCGGGTGCGGCTCGGGTGTGGTGTCCAGCCGGGCGTGCGCCACCACTGCCTGCAGCGCGCGCAACGCCGCGCCGGAGTGGTTGCCCCAGTGGCTCAGGTAGGAGAACTGCCACCACCACAGCGCCTCGTCCGACCGGCCGGCGCGGTAGTGCCGCATGCCGTGGACAAGGTCCTCAGCGATGTCGGCCAGGTCGTCCGAGAGCCGGTAGCCGACCGGAGCGCCGTCGCCGTACGGGTCGAAGACTTCGACGTAGTCGTCCACGGCGTGCAGTTGCTCGGCCAACCCCTGCCGCATCGCATCTAGGTCCGGGTCCTCAGCGATGGCCGGCTCGGTGTTGTCCCGCGGAATGACATCCACCGCGGCCCCGAGCTGGGCACCAACGAAGTGCACCTGCGAGACCTCCAGCAGCAGCAACGCCACCGCCTGCGCGCCAGCGCCACCCGAGGCGACCGCGTCCAGCGCCGTGAGGAAGTCGTCGACGTGCCCCGCCACGTCGTCGGCCAGCTCAGCCCAGCTGGCCACCGCCTCGTCATTCTCGTCGGCCGCGGCGCCGACCACACGGTCGGTCGCCCGACCACTGCGAGTGTCAGACATCGATCAACCGCCTTCCTTCGAACGCGCGTCCGAGGGTCACCTCGTCGGCATACTCCAGATCTCCCCCGACCGGCAGGCCGCTGGCCAACCGGGTCACGCGCAGGCCCATCGGCTTGACCAGCCGGGCCAGGTACGTCGCCGTGGCCTCGCCCTCGAGGTTCGGGTCGGTGGCCAGGATGAGCTCGGTCACCGTGCCGTCCGCCAGCCGGACCATCAGCTCGGGCACCCGCAGGTCATCCGGCCCGATCCCCTCGATCGGGCTGATTGCCCCGCCGAGCACGTGGTAGCGACCGCGGAACTCCCGCGTCTTCTCGATCGCGACAACGTCCTTCGGCTCCTCAACGACACACACGATCGCCAGGTCCCGGCGCGGGTCGCGGCAGATTCGACAGTCCTCGGCCTCGGCGACGTTGCCGCATATTCGGCAGAACCGCACCCGCTCCTTGACCTCGGTCAGCGCGACCACCAGACGGCGTACGTCGGCCGGGTCGGCCGCCAGCAGGTGGAACGCGATCCGCTGCGCGCTTTTCGGCCCGACGCCCGGCAGCCGGCCGAGCTCGTCGATGAGGTCTTGGACCGCGCCTTCGTACACACGGCCTCCTCAGCCGAGCCCCGGCAGGCCGAGCCCACCCATGCCGCCGGCCAGCGGGCCCATACTGCGCTCCTGCAGCTCGCTCGCGGCCCGGTTCGCGTCCCGCACCGCAGCCACGACCAGGTCCTGCAGCGTCTCGACGTCCTCGGGATTCACGGCCTCCGCCTTGATCTCCAGCGCCAGCAGCTCACCGCTGCCGGACACCGTGGCGCTGACCAAGCCACCGCCGGCCGTGCCGGTGACCTCGGTGGCGGCAAGCTCCTCCTGGGCGGCGACCAGCTGCTGCTGCATCTTCTGGGCCTGCTTCATCATCTGTTGCATGTTGGGCTGGCCACCGGGCTTCACGGCGTACTCCTCGTTGGCAGGCTCCTGGTCGGTGTGGTCACGGCGAGCCTACGACGTTGCGGGACTGGCCACGACCCGCCGGAGTGATCCCGCGCCGCCTGCCGGGCGACTGCACCGGTCGAGGACTCAACCGGCGTCCAGCTTGCCGATGACCCGACCCCCCAGCCCATCGCGAACCAAGGCGATCGCGGCATCGTCGCCGGCCAGCCGAGGCGACGTGGCGCCGTCGGTGGGCTCGTCGGTGGGCTCGTCGCCGGCCGCGAAGCCATCGGCGAAGGGCGGCGGAGGACTCGCAGCCGGCACACGTGCCGGCGGATCCGTGGTCGTCGGTGCTGCAGCCGCCGGGTCACCGACCACGCAGGCGATCTCCCAGTCGACCCCCAGGACCTGCCGCAGGGCGTCCTTGAGGACGTCGACGTTGACGCCGGTCGCGAAGCTGCGGGCGATGCCTGGCGTGCTAAAGGACAGCGTAACCTCGCGCCCGGTGACGGTCGCCACCTGCGCGTACTGCGCGATCAACGTCCAGGTGCCGCGCTTGCGCGCGCGGACCGCCTCCAGCACGTCGGGCCAGGCCCGGCGCACGGCGGCGGCGTCCAGCCCGCCCCCGGCTGCCACCTCCACCGGCGAGACAGCGACCGCCGGGGTTGGCCCGGCCGGCTCCGACGCCGCGACCTCCGATACGGCGATGGGCTCGGGCGAGACGGTGGGCATGGGGGCGGCGGCACTCGGCGTTGCGGCACTCGGTGCGGCCGGCCGCACCGCAGCGCGCCGCGCCGCAGCGGGCCGCGCCGCAGCGGCGCCGTCCCCGGACGCGTCGCCGGAGACCTCGAGCCGCCGTTCCAGCCGCTCCAGCCGAGCCAGCACGCTGCTCTCGGCGGCGGCCGCCGGCAACAGCAACCGGGCACAGACCAGCTCCAGCAGCAGCCGCGGCGCCGTCGCCCCTCGCATCTCGGTCAACCCGGTGCTCAGTACGTCGGCAGAGCGCGACAGCGCGGCCATCCCGGTCCGGGCAGCCTGGGCCGTCATCCGGTCCAGCTGGTCGGCCGGCCGATCGAGCAGGCCCTTGCTGGCAGCATCCGGCACGGCCCGCAACACGATCAGATCCCGGACGTGCTCGAGCAGGTCGGCGGCGAACCGGCGCGGATCGGTGCCGCCCTCCACCACCCGGCCGACCGCCTCGAACACGGCCCCGCCGTCGCCGGCCGCAAGGGCGTCGACCACCTCGTCGATGAGCGCGGCGTCGGTCTGGCCCAGCAGGTCCACCGCTCGTCGGTAGGTGATCCCTTCCGGCCCAGCCGCCCCGAGCAGCTGGTCGAGCACCGACAGCGAGTCGCGCACCGACCCGGCAGCTGCCCGCACCACCAGCGGGAATACCAACGGGTCGACGTCGACGCCCTCCCGGGCGCAGATGCCGGCCAGGTGCTCGCGCAACACGGACCCGGGCACGAGGCGGAACGGGTAGTGGTGCGTGCGCGACCGGATGGTCGAGATGACCTTCTCCGGCTCGGTGGTGGCGAACACGAAGATGACGAACTCAGGCGGCTCCTCGACGAGCTTGAGCAGGGCGTTGAAGCCCTCCTTGCTCACCATGTGCGCCTCGTCGATCACGTAGACCTTGTACCGGCTGGAGACCGGCGCGTAGAACGCGCGCTCCCGCAGCTCGCGGGCGTCGTCCACGCCACCGTGGCTGGCGGCGTCGATCTCGGTGACGTCGAGGCTGCCCGGACCGTTCGGGGCCAGGTCGCGACAGGAGTCGCACTCCCCGCACGGCGTCGGCGTCGGACCCTGAGTGCAGTTCAGCGACCGGGCAAGGATCCGGGCCATCGAGGTCTTCCCGCAGCCGCGCGGCCCGGAGAACAGGTAGGCATGCGACATCCGCCCGTTGCGCAGCGCGTTGCGCAGGGGCTCGGTGACGTGTTCCTGGCCGATGACCTCGGCGAACATGCCCGGGCGGTACTTCCGGTAGAGCGCCAGCGACACGATGTCCACCCCTAACGATCCCGCTCGGTCTGCCAGCGTGGGCGAGCAAAGGACCCCCCGCGCACCCGCCAGAGCCCGCTTACCCTTGCTGCCTTCCGGCCCTGGGGGGTTCACAGGTTGCACGCCGCACGAGGGGTCGCCGACTACTGTAGTCGCCGAGCTGTGGGCCGAGATGGCCGCGGGACAGCTAGAGTCAGCGGCGGAGGATTCGCCTAGTTGGCCTAGGGCGCACGCTTGGAAAGCGTGTTGGGGGCAACCCCTCGCGAGTTCGAATCTCGCATCCTCCGCGGTACGACGACGACTTGGCGGATCATCGTCGGTCGGCGCACCCTATCCGTACGTCGGCGAGCCAGCCGGCGCGGCGCCGTCCGCGGCGCCGACGACAGCGCCGAGGTGCTTCGTGACCCGACTTCCCGGCGTCAGTGTCCCCGGCCTTGGTGTTCCTGGCTTCGGCGTTCCCGGCCTCGGCGTTCCTGGCTTCGGCGTTCCTGGCCTCCGGGTCCCTGGACTGAGCGCCCTCATCACCGCGATCCGCTTGCAGACCCAAGCCCTTACCATGCTGCCGACCACGTTGGTCGCGCTCAACCGCTCGCTAGAGGCGTTCTCCGAGGCCATGTTGCTGGCAACAACCACCATGGCCGCGGTGGAGCAGTTGGCGGAGCGGATCGAGACGATGGTGGCAATCGTCGAAACTCCGGTCCGGGCCCTGTCCCCGGGGATGCGCCGACTGGCCGTCGTACTCGATGACCCGGTGCTCGACGGGCTGCCAACCACGCTGCATCGGCTGTCCAGCGACGCACTGCCGATGCTGCGCAAGCTGGCCGACACCGAGGCCATGGTGTCCGGGATCGCGAGCTCCACCGAGCAGATCCGGCGCCTGGTTGGTGACACCGGTGAGCTGCTGCTCACGCGGCCACCTGCGGGCACCCGGCCGCCGACTGCCACCGGGAAGCAGTCGACGCCCAGCGGCACGCCATCGGCTAAGTCCGCACCAGTGAAAGCTCGGGAAAGGCAGTCACGGGCGGAGAGCACCGCCGGCGAGAACCCGGTCAAGCGCTCGGGTGCATAGGCCGGCAACCGAGTGATCGGTTGACGCCGAGTAGGCAACCAGCGCGCACCCCGAACCACTCGCGCTCGCCACCGATCCACGGCCCCGGCGATAGCCTCCGCGCTGCCAACGAAGTGCCAGCATGCAGGGTTGATCGTCCCCGAGCAGCGAGTCGCGCCCGGCGTAGGTGACGGTCAGGGCGTCGCGGTCGGGATCGAGGTCGGACCGACCCTGCTGGGTTCTCCCGCGGGCGACAGTGGGCCAGCCGACTCGCTACCGGCAGCCCCTGACTGTGACGACGTCCGGACGGGCTGGGCGCGCCGCCGGTGGAGAGCCTGCACCTCATCTCCGGTGCGGATCCGGCCACTCAGATGCTGGTCTCCTGGTTCACCGAGGGGCCGGTGCGATGCGCCGCCTCCGGGTGCAACTCGGCACGGCGGCCGGTGGTTCGGTCGCTCGGTGGACGCCGACGCCCGCACCTACGCCTAATTAAGGGGTCGGCGCAGCCTGATGGTGATCGTGGTGCGGCTGGCGTCCGCGACACGCCGTCCGACCGTGCACTGAGCGCACCACGATCGCGGCAGCGCTGCCTGACCGGGCCGAGCGCTCCAGCGAGATTCTTCGGGCTGAGTTCCGGACAACTTCACCGGTGCCGACCGGGTCCGGGCGGGCAGCTGGCCCCGTTTGAGTCCTTCACACTGCGCAAGCTCCGGCGCGCCGGGAGCACCCGACCCGTCCAAGTCCCTACGCCGCTGGGGTGCAGCCGACTCTCGCTGCCGGGGCGCCGGGCGGGCATGGTCCCGGAGTCCCGACAGGTCAGAACGGCAGGTCACCGACGTCCGTGACCGAGGACTCGCTGCCGTCGGCCGCCGTCCACGCCAGGGTGTACGTCGCGGCGACCAGGTTCGCGGACAGCCGCGCGGCCGATGACCCGGACCGCCACTCCAGCGCCAGCCGCCCGTCCCGGCTCAATCCCGCGGCGAACTCCCCGGTGAAGGCGGGGTGGGTGTTGCGAAACCGGATCAGCCGCAGCAGCGCGGCCACCACCGGGCGGCCCAACGCCGCGTTCACCTCCTCCTCGCCGTACCGGTGCCGGTTGATCTCCCGGCCGACGCCGGTCCGGGCGAGCAGGTCGGTGTCGTTGCAGCCAGCCAGCAGCCCGACGTAGTAGACTTGTGGGATGCCCGGAGTGAAGAACTGCAGCAGCCGGGCCAGCAGGTAGCGCCGGTCGTCGCGGCCCAGGGCGTCGTAGTAGGTGCAGTTGACCTGGTAGACGTCGACGTTCGCGGCGCCCGCCCCGGTCGCCAGCCGGCTCGCGCCACCGCTGTTGCCGTGGATTCGCTCGACCAGCGCCGCGATCGCGGCCGGCGCCAGCAGGCCGCCGACTGCCGGCTCGTCCTGGTCGGCACCCGCGTCGACCACGCCGATGCCGTCGTGGGTGTCCAGCACGGTGACGGCGTTGTGCGGCCGGATCTCCAGCCAGTGCAGCAGCGGGACGGCGTCGCCGGTGAACAGCGCGTGCAGCACCAGGGGTGGCAGCGCGAAGTCGTAGACCAGGTCGACCTGGCGGGCGATCTCGACCTGCCGCCGGTGGTGCGCGTGCGCCTCGACCAGCACCTCCAGCCCGCGCCGGCGCGCCTCCATGGTGAGGTCGGCGAGGAAGGCGAACGTCTCGGGCGTCAGGAAGCAGCTGGTGCCGGCGGTCTTCACGGCGTACCCGGCCGCGTCCAGCCGCACCGCGACGACGTTCGCAGCGGCCATCCGGTCGAGCACCTCGAGCAGGTACCGCCGCGACTGCGGGTCTGCCACGTCCAGGTCGACCTGCTCCGCGGTGAACGTCGTCCAGACCAGCCGACGGCTGCCGTCTGCGGCAGTGACCGGCGTGAACGGCAGCCCCGGCCGTGGCCGGTAGATCCGCAGCAGGTCGGCTTCGGTCGCCCCGGCCGGGAAGACCCGGCCGAAGGTGAGGAACATCCCGGCGTACGGCGAGGAGTCCCCGCGCGCCAGCACGTCGCGAAACTGCGGGCTGTGCACCGAGGCGTGGTTGACGATCAGGTCCAGCATCAGGTCACGGCTCGTGCCGAGGCGACCCAGGTCCGCCCAGCTGCCGAGCCGGGGGTCCACCGCTCGGTGGTCGGCCGGGTCGAAGCCGGCATCGGCACCGTCGTAGGGGAGGTAGCACGGCAACACGTGCACGCCGCCGATTAGGCCAGCGAGCGGCCCGGCAAGCAGCCGGTCGAGCCCGGCAATGCTGCCCCCGAGCCGGTCGGCGTACGCGATCAGCTGGACCTGGTTGCGCATCCATCCTCCGGGGCCAGTGTGGCGCAAGCATGCCGCTCGCGACCGCCTGGGGGCTCGGCAGCCAGCGCGACGGCGACGCCCGGGTCTGGCGGTTCAGCCGACGGAGGCCCGGCCCTGGGCCGAGCGACGATAACGGGGCAGGCACGCAAAGCGAGCCCGACCCGCGCCGAGCTGTGGACGAAACTTGTGCTGCAGAACGAGCCGCCCACGGCTCGTTTCGACGCACAAGTTCGTGGTCGGCGCGGCCGCGGGCGGCGTCCGCCGCGCAGTGGCAGGTCCGGCCCGCGCACTCGAAGCTGGACCGGCTGCCGGAGCGGCCGCAGCGGGAGTCGGCCGCCCGCCGCTACGTCAGCTGAGCCGCACCCGCGCGGCTTCCCGGCCGCTCAGTCGTGGACGTACTCGTTCCACTCCTTGTACCGGTCCAGCTTGCCGACCAACGCCTGCTGGAACAGCCCGAGCAGCTGCCTGGAGACCGGTCCCGGCACGCCGCGACCCACCCTGCGGTCGTCGACCTCGACCAGCGGCACCATCTCGGCCGCCGTACCGGTGAAAAACGCCTCGTCGGCAAGGTAGAGGTCGGTGCGGTTGAGGCTGGCCTCCACCACCTCGTAGCCTTCGTCCCGGGCGATCACCATCACCGAGTCTCGGGTCAGGCCGGCGAGCGCGCCGTCCACCAGCGGCGGCGTGATCAGCTTGCGGCCGTAGACGACGAAGATGTTCTCGCCCGAGCCCTCAGCGATGTTGCCGTCAGGGGTGAGCATGATCGCCTCGTCGTACCCGGCCTTGAGCGCCGTCACCTTGGCCAGTGAGGAGTTGAGGTACTGCCCGGTGGCCTTGCCGGTCGGCGGGATGGTGTTGTTGCCGATCCGCTGCCAGCTCGACACGGCCGCCCGCACCCCGTGCTGGGTCGCCTCGTCACCCAGGTAGGCGCCCCAGGGCCAGACCGCGATGGCCGCCTTGGTCTTCGACGGCAGCGGGTTCAGCCCCATCTCGCCGTACCCCAGGTAGAACAGCGGCCGGATGTAGCAGGACTCGACGTCGTTGACCCGGACGGTTTCCTTGGTGGCCTCAACGATCTGCTCGACCGACCAGTCGGGCTCCATCAGGTAGATGTGCGCCGACCGGAACAGCCGCTGGATGTGCTCGGTGAGCCGGAAGACCGCCGGACCGCGCTCGGTCGCGTACGCCCGCACGCCCTCGAAGACACCCCAGCCGTAGTGCAGCGTGGGGTTGAGGATGTGGATGTTCGCGTCGGCCCAGTCGACCAACTCGCCGTCCATCCAGATCTTCTTCGTCGGCGTGATCGGCACGGGGGCTCCAGACGTCCGGGGCGGTAGGCTGCCTTGGAGTATGACACCGGCCCCGCGCCGGCGGCCGGTCCTTGTGACCCGCCGTCGGGCTCCCGGTGGCGCCGGTCAGCCGCTGGCGTGCGCCGCCAGGGCGTCCCCGATTTCGACGGTACGCCGGGAAGCGCCCGAACCCGTGCCCCGCGTCACCAGGTCGACCGCCACCGCCGCCTCCACCCGGGCCGCGGCCGCGGACAGGCCCACGTGGGCGAGCAGCATGGCCACCGAGAGCACGGCCGCGGTCGGGTCGGCGACCCCCTGGCCGGCGATGTCCGGCGCGCTGCCGTGCACCGGCTCGAACATCGACGGGTTAGCCCGGGAGACGTCGATGTTGCCGCTGGCCGACAGCCCGATGCCGCCCGCGATCGCGGCGCCAAGGTCGGTGAGGATGTCCCCGAACAGGTTGTCGGTCACCACCACGTCGAAGCGCCGCGGCTGGGTTACGAAGTACATCGCCGCGGCGTCGACGTGGGTGTAGGCGACGGTCACCGCCGGGAACTCCGCCCGGACCGCGTCGACGGTGCGCGCCCACAGGTCACCGGCCCTGGTCAGCACGTTGGTCTTGTGCACGAGGGTGAGGTGTCGGCGCGGTCGACTATCGGCCCGGGCGAAGGCGTCGCGGACGACGCGCTCCACGCCGTACCGGGTGTTCAGGCTCTCTTCGGTCGCGACCTCGTGCGCGGTGCCGCGACGGAGCACGCCGCCGGCACCGGCGTACGGGCCCTCGGTGCCCTCCCGAACGACGACCATGTCGATGTCGTCCGGGCCGACCCCGGCCAACGGCGTCGCGACGCCGGGGTAGAGCCGCACCGGCCGCAGGTTGACGTGGTGGTCGAGGGCGAACCGCAGCCGTAGCAGCAGGCCGCGCTCTAGCACGCCGCTGGGCACGCCGGGGTCGCCGACGGCTCCGAGCAGGATCGCGTCGTGGTCGCGCAGCTCGGCGAGCACCGAGTCGGGCAGCGTCTCGCCGGTCGCGTGCCAGCGCCGGGCGCCGAGGTCGTAGTCCGTCGTGTCGACCTTCACGCCGTCGGGGGCGACGGCGGCGCCGAGGACCTTGAGGCCCTCGGCCACCACCTCCGGGCCGATCCCGTCGCCGCCGATGACGGCCAGCCGCAGCCGCTCGGGCATGGTGCCGGCGTCCGTCACGGCTTGTCGGTACGCCGCGCCACCGCGGTGCCGCCGAGGACCTTGTTCACCGCGTTGAGAAACGCCCGGGCGCTGGCCTCAACCACGTCGGTGGACACGCCGCGGGCACTCACCCGCTGGCCGGCGACCTCGACCTGGACGCTGACGTCACCCACGGCGTCGGAGCCGGGCGTGACCGCGGCCACCTGGAAGGCGATCAGGTTGGCGTCGACCCCGGCGGCCTTGGCCACCGCGTTGCAGGCTGCGTCGATCATCCCGTCACCGGTGCCGTCGGCCTCGACCGACTCTTCGCCGCGACCGAGCCGGACCGTTGCCCGCGGAGCGGTGTCAGTGCCGCCGGCCACGGCCAGCCACTGGAACGACCAGGTCTCCCCCGTCGCCGAGGACGAACTGCCGGACTCCTCGGTCGCCAGCGCGAAGAGGTCCCCGTCGGTGAGGCTCACCTTACGGTCGGCCAGGTCCTTGAACCGGGCGAAGGTGCGGTCCAAGGCTGGGCCGTCCAAGGTCATCCCCAGCGTGCGCAGCGCGTCGACGAAGGCATGCCGGCCGGAGTGCTTGCCAAGCACGATCCGGTTGCCCGCGAGCCCGACATCCTCCGGGTTCATGATCTCGTACGTCGTCCGCTCCATCAGCACACCGTGCTGGTGGATGCCACTCTCATGGCTGAACGCGTTGCCGCCGACCACAGCCTTGTTCGGCTGCACGCTGTACCCAGAGAGCATGGACACCAGGCGCGAGGTCCGGGCGATCTCCCGAGTGTTGACGCCAGTGGTGAAGCCCAGCGTCGGCGCGTGCGTGCGCAGCGCCATCACGATCTCTTCCAGCGCGGTGTTGCCGGCCCGCTCGCCGATGCCGTTGACGCAGACCTCGACCTGACGGACACCGGCCCGGATGGCGGCCAGCGAGTTCGCGGTGGCCAGCCCCAGGTCGTTGTGGCAGTGCACCGACCACATCACCCGGTCGGCGCCGGGCACCCGGGCGCGCACGGCATCCAGGATCTCCACGAACTCCCGCGGCATGGCGAAGCCGACGGTGTCCGGGACGTTGATCGTGGTGGCGCCGTTCTCCACCGCAGCGGTGAAGACGTCGACCAGGAAGTCGAGTTCGGTGCGGGTGGCGTCCTCGGCGGAGAACTCGACGTCGTCGGTGTAGGCAGCGGCCTGGGCCACCGCCCGGGCGGTCTCGGCCAGGACCTGCTCGCGGGTCATCCGCAGCTTCTTGTCCCGGTGGATCGGCGAGGTCGAGATGAACGTGTGGATGCGTGGGTGCTGGGCGTCCTTGATGGCCTCCCAGGCGCGATCGACGTCTTCGGCCCTGGTCCGGCACAGCGCCGCGATCGCCGAGCCTTTGACCCCCTGGGCGATGGCCTGAACGCCTTCGAAGTCGCCCGGGCTGGCGGCGGGGAAGCCGGCCTCGATCACGTCGACGCCGAGCCGGGCCAGCTGCTCGGCAATCTCGATCTTCTCGGCGACGGCCAGCGCGATGCCCGGCGCCTGCTCGCCGTCGCGCAGGGTGGTGTCGAAGACCACCACCCGGTCGGCGGCTACGTCCGTGCCGGCTGGTACGTCCGTGCCGGCTGGTACGTCGGTGCCTGTCTGCTCGATACTGCTGCTCACAAGAGAGCTCCTGCCTGCTCGTTCACGGGTGCTGGCCAGCGCGCGGTCCCGCGACGAGGAGCCGGCCGGTTAGGGCTCGTCGCGGCGACTAAGCAGCAGGAGCGCGGTCACCCGTTCACTGTAGCGCCCGGCCGGCCACGGTCGGGCAACCGGCGCAGCCGCGGCTGGGAGCGGTCAGACTTCCAGGTCGACTGCGCGGGTACGCCGCGACCCGATCTCGGTCGCGATCTCGTCCAGGACCGCGGGCGGGATGGAGGTGTCGACGGTGAGCGCCATCAGCGCCTCGCCACCCTGGCTGCGCCGGCTGACCTGCATGCCGGCGATGTTGACCCCGGCTGCGCCCAGCACCCGGCCGACGGCACCCACGATGCCGGGCCGGTCGTCGTACCGGAAGAAGGTCATGTGCTCCGCCGGCGGGATCTCCAGATCGAAGCCGTCGATCTCGGTCAGCTTCTCGATATGGCGTACGCCGGTCAGGGTGCCCGAGACCGAGACCTGCTCCCCGGTCGGCAGCGTCCCTCGCACGGTGATCAGGTTGCGGTAGTCCGGGCTGTCTGGCGAGGTCGTCAGCCGGACCTCGAGGCCGCGGTCGCGAGCCAGCAGCGGCGCGTTGACGTAGGTGACGGCCTCGGAGACCACGTCGGCGAAGACCCCCTTGAGGGCAGCCAGCTGCAGCACCTTGACGTCCAGCGCGGCAATCTCCCCGCGAACCTCCACGTCGAGCGTGCTGGCCACGCCGCCGGCCAGCGCGGTGAACACCCGGCCGAGGTTCTCCACCAGCGGCAGCGCCGGCCGGATCTCCTCGGCGACGACGCCGCCGGCCTGTACGTTGACCGCATCCGGCACGAACTCGCCCTGCAGGGCCAGCTTCACCGACCGAGCGACCGCCAGCCCCGCCTTGTCCTGGGCCTCGACCGTGCTGGCCCCCAGGTGCGGCGTGACCACCACGGAGTCGAGGTCGAACAGCGGGCTCGCCGTGCAGGGTTCAGTGGCGAACACGTCGATGCCCGCGCCGGCCACCCGGCCTTCCTTGATAGCCACGGCGAGCGCGTGCTCGTCCACGAGGCCACCGCGGGCGGCGTTGACGATCCGTACGCCGGGCTTGACCAGCCGCAGCTCCCGTTCGGCGATGAGCCCAAGCGTCTCCGGGGTCTTGGGCAGGTGGATCGTGATGAAGTCGGACTGGGCCAGCAGCTCGTCCAGCGGGACGAGCCGGACCCCAATCTGCGCCGCCCGAGCCGCCGGCACGTACGGGTCGTAGGCCAGCAGCTGCACGCCAAACGCCGACAGCCGCTGCGCCACCAGCACCCCGATCCGACCCAGCCCGACCACGCCGACGGTCTTGCCGGCCACCTCGACGCCGGTGAACTTCGATCGCTTCCACTCCCCGCGCTTGAGCGAGGCGTTGGCCGGAGCGATATTGCGGGCGCAGGCAAGCAGCAGAGCAACCGCGTGCTCGGCGGCGGTGACGATGTTCGACGTCGGCGCGTTGACCACCATGACGCCGCGGGCGGTCGCAGCCGGTACGTCGACGTTGTCCAGACCGATGCCGGCCCGAGCCACGATCTTCAGCCGGTTGGCCGCCGCCAGCGCCTCGGCGTCGATCTGGGTGGCGCTGCGGACGATGACGGCGTCGACGTCGCTGAGCGCCGGTAGCAGCGCCGCCCGGTCCGCCCCGTCCACGGAGCGAATCTCAAATCCGGCGGCGAGTAGGTCCACGCAGGACGGGGCCAGCTCCTCAGCGAGCAGGACTATCGGTTTGCGGGTCTGCGTCGGTGGCTGGCTCACCGCTGCATCGTAGGGAGCGGACGTGATCGGTCGAACGGGACCTCGATCGCCGCCGGTCAGTCCGGCTCCCGCGGGCTCACCTTCAGTGGCCGCACCCGCCACCACAGCAAGAACAGCAGCCCCAGTACCAGCATCCCCAGGCCCATCCGGAGGTTGATGTTGATGCCCGGGGCCTTCTGCCGCTCGGCCCCGCTGGCGAACAGGCGAGCGACGGCCAACACCACGCCGTACGGGGTGAACAGGCCACCGATCAGCACGCGGAGGTCGAACAGCTTGGCCGCAGCGGACGAGGCGACTGAACCGCCGGTCGATCCCGAGCTCGGGGTGGACGGGCCGGTCGAGCCGACTTCGTGACTCATGCTGGGCTCCCGGAAAGGTCGGCGGTGATCATGGGAAGCGGGTCTCCCACAGGAAGATCACGGACAGTACGGCGAACCGACGCGGCCGGCCCGCCGAGGTCACCGCCGCGGAACGCGACCGGGGTAGGACCCGCCGCGGTCGAAGCCGAGCAGGACCGCCGCGTCCGGGCCGGTGACCTCGCGCAGCTGAGCCAGCACCCCGGGCATGGTGACGGAAAGCCCCGCTGGCTCGCCGGCGGCGAAGCAGACCGCCCGGGCGCGCGCGTCGGTGACCAGCGTGTCGACCCAGCCGGGCTGGGCGGGCCGGCGCTTGGTGTTCCACCCCTTGGCCACCGGCTTCGCGCCGGCGTAGGGCACGAAATGGTCGTCGACGACCTAGTGCAGCGCCGCAGTGATCCTTCGGGGGGTTTACGCCGCCTTGAGGAGCTTGGCGTCGTAGGACCAGCGGAAGGGCTTGGCGGTCCGGTTGTAGA